>Ga0209634_1000992_pt1 | contig 21465 bp, 15 predicted proteins | sample LinPmetageLP40_FD_184043 | JGI IMG/M metagenome (GOLD analysis project Ga0209634, IMG submission 184043) | Marine viral communities from the Pacific Ocean - LP-40 (SPAdes) (version 2) | ecosystem: Environmental > Aquatic > Marine > Oceanic | place: Pacific Ocean | collected 2010-08-26 | reverse complement strand
TGAGTACGGGCTACTATTTATGCCTGGTATATCTATTCTCGGTCCTTGCTTTTTCGGTTTACCACTATCTTTATCTATGCTGTCTGGAACACCATCACCATCTCTGTCATTAGGCTTAGAGTCTAAATTTTTAGAGTCTTTATCTATAGCGTCTGGAGCTCCATCTCCATCACTATCTTTAGCTAACTCTCTATTTTTAGCTTCTTTTGTTTTAGCTTCTGTTTTTTCGTATTCTTCTATGGTTTCTTTATCAGCTCTGTTTTGCAGCTCTTTTTCTTTTAGCAAAGCAAATGTGTTGTATAGATCTGTAAGAGAATTATTAAGCCCAGTAATACCCATAGACTCACCTTCAAAGCCTTCACGTTGTGGCATCTTACCATAGAAGTCCATCTCGAAGCTTTTAGCTTTTTCTAATCTTTCGTCAGACTCTTCTTTTGATGTTTTTTTATCAGCCATGCTTATTTCTTTTTAGTAGCTTTTTTCTTAGTGCTCTTTTTTCTTTTCTTTAAACCAGCTTTAGCCTTAGGATCTTTCATCATAAAAGCTCCAACGGCAGAGCTAGCTCCGTCAAACATCATTTGATTAGCTGCAGCCTTGTCAGCTTGTGCCGTTTGCAGTTGGCCTTGAGTCATGCCCATTAAAGCTTGCTGCTTGTTCATTTCCATTTGCTGAGACATGCCTTTACCTTGGCCTTTAAGTGCTTGTACTTCCATAGCTCCACGTCTTTCCATTTCTTGGTTAGAGCCAGCTTGCTGAGCTGAAGCCATTTTATTTTGTGACTCTTGTTGACCGATGCTAGCAGATGACTGTCTAGCTGCTTGAGCACCACCAGCTACTAAAGCTTGTATATTACCAGCATCAAAACCTCCAGCTTCCTGCATGGAACTCATTACGTTTGCTTGTGATTGCGAAGCGGCGTCTCTTTCAAACTCCGCTTGTTGAGTGTTAACCTCTAGATCTTCCATGGTATTCTCCATGTCTTTATATTGGTTCTTAACGTCTGCATAAGGATTAGAAGTATCTAAACCCTCCATAGCTTTCATACGATCAGCCATTTGATCTTTTAGCCTTTTCTCTTCTGCCTTAGCTTTTCTACCTTTTATAAAGCCCGAAACACCTTTGGCTATGCCAATACCTGCCATCGCTATACCTGCTATTGCTAAACTCATGATTTATTTATTTTTAATGTATTGTTCATAATCTTCGTGGTTTAAAGATACTATTTTTTTCTCTAACTCTTCTACGTCTGTAATACCATCTGGATTTGCGTGTACGTTTACAAATAAAGAATCTTCAGCTGCGTATATAACTCTCTTAGATCCTGGTTTAGCTACAACATAGCAAGGAGCAACGTACTCTTCTTGAAAGTCTTCTGTAGCTATAAACAGATGACCGTATAATAAAAACCAGGCGTGCAAGTGCTTGTGTATAGCACCAACTACAGCCGAGTCTTTCTTCATTTTCATTTCCCTTATATACACGCCGTCTACAAACGTGTGTTTTAGTGGAAAATTTTCACTATGCAAAATATCCGTACCATTACCCTCTATGTTTTCACCATCGGCATTTAATAGTAGATATTTTTCTAGTTTTAATATCTTGTCTCTATTAGCTAGAGTTATCTCTTTTTTCATTTAATTAAATTTACTTGTATAATATCACACTTATAGTGTTCTATTTACTGCTCTCAAACATATCAGCGCCTACTTGAAACATCTCTATCTTCTTGTTAGATTTGTTTACAAACTTCACTTCAGCGTAATAACCAATTAGAGAAGCTAAGTTTGTAGCGTTGTCTTTACTGAAAAACAAAAAGTCAGAAGTAGTAGGAGCCGGAATATCAGTACTATGATCTACAAGTATAGTTCCACCTGTTGAAGTTCTAGTTATAGCCGTTACAGCACCCATCTTACTCATACCTTGATAGTCTGAGCTAGCTTGCTCGCTACCACCTTGAGAAGTTGTTGGTGTATAATATATTATGTCACCTACTTGCGCTGATCTATTAATGCTATGTGTGAATGTTAGTGTTACTATTGGCATATTATAAAAAGTATTGATTATCGTGAGGGGTTGCGGATATAACGTTACCATCTTGTCCGCCTGGAAAAAGCATAGTGGTAGCAACGTCTGCAACTCCTGTACCCGTGAATTTTATTGTTGCTACTATTGTCTCTTGTATGTTGCCTGCGCCCGTAGAACCAGAAGAACTAACAGCGAAAGATATATGGTAAGACTGATTTAAGTTGTTTTGAGAACTTATAAAGAAGTTGTTATCAAGCTCAGCGTTTAGCCAAGCTAAAATCTTTTCATTATCTGTACCAGCATTGTAGCTCGCTCCGCATAAGTGTAAGAATTTCTTGTTACCGTTATTGTCTGGTGTAACCGATACAAATCTAGACCCAGATACTGTTTTGTATGTAACAGTTGCAACGGTTCTTTCTACTCCGTTAGAGCTTGTTCCAGTAACTTGTGATCCGTGTAAATAAGTTTTAACGTCTCCGGTTTGTGTGTCAGCACTTGCGGTGTAATTTCCATCTGGAGCCGCTGTGAGTGCTAGCGCTCCACTAGATCCATTACCAAAAATACGTTGGTCTATGTCTTCTCCATGAGCTAATCTCCCAACACTACTTATTCTAACAACGTGAGAAACTTCAGCAGCGGCTAAATTTACCGCATCTCCTTTTATTATTATAGTAATTTCGTTAGAAGAAGTTATAATGAGACTCTCAAAAGTAAAGTCAACTTGAACTAAGGTAACTCCGTCAACAACAATGTCTTTACAAACTATTGATTGTATTTTTGCTGTTAAAGTATCTCCTCCCACACCGTCTACGTAGCTAGCTTCTCCGCCAGACGGAGCATTATCGTTGTTTCCATCTACAACAGTTATATTTGCTTCTGCAAAAGAAAACCCAGCATTAGCCGACATAAAGCATGACGCCACTGATTGGTTTAGATTTTCAAATTGAGTTGTTTCAAATTCAGCAACTTGAACTGAAACCCCAGTGCTAGGAGAGCCATCAGCGTCTTGATGTACTACTATTACCTGGTTTTTGAATACTAAAGGAGGATTTGGATCGTCAAAGATATCTCCAGGAATGTCAGTAGGCTCGTTAGGCTCGTCAGGCGCGTCTCCACCACCTATGTCTTGCGCAGGCATCCAAAGTAATAAAGGAAAGCTATCAACATAGTTAGCTTCGTTAGTAGGAGTGTTGCACCCGTAAGTTTGATTGTCTACATATCCAGAATCTGTGTGATTTATCTTGCAGTAAACTTTTAGCTTCGTGGCCAACCCAACAGAGTTGTATTCAGTAAACTCCCAATAAATTTCTACAAGTCCAGGGTAAGTTGCATTACCTACTTGTGCTGTGTTGCTGGCACCTGGAGATGTGTAAAATCCATCTGGAATTGTTGCTACCGTTGTAGTGTTTCCTCCAAAGCCAACAACTTCTTTAGGTATAATAAACTTGCGAATTGTAGCCTGCTCTCCAGGCGTAGTTGGCGCGTTGAAAAAAGTGTTGCCTTCTGCTACATACTCAAAAGAAAAGCTTTGACTAGTGGTTGTTGGATCAATAGTTCCAGACAATATGCTAAGCGCATCATTTTCACTTGGTGATACAACAAGGTCTACAAAGTTTGCATTGAAGATAGATCCGCCTAATTGCAGGCTACTAGCGTTTAGATTAGGGTCTATAGCAATAGGTTGGTTTAAAGACCACTCGTTAGAGCTGCTTTGTTCCCAAGCTAGGTCGTAGTTTGCTACAGCTAGATAGTTGTAGAGTTGTATTTCGCCACCTGTTGAGCTAGCTGCAATAGCAATACTTAATGTTGTATTTGCATTAGGAGTGTAGCCATCGTGCCAATTAACATCAACAGTTATACAGCCGTTTACTACGTTTGTTTGATTTACAGTAGTAGTAAAAGTATTGGCAATGTTGTTGGCTTGAGTTGTCGTGCTGTTTAAGGTTACGCTGTCAACTGCTACCGATGTGTTTGTTATATTATCCGGTGACACAAAGGAGTACCCAGTCGGCGGGCATATAGTAACTCTTTGTTTGCCTGTAGCATGGTCAAACTCAGTGTACGTACCAAAATTTGTGCCAAAAGGTATGTTTGACTCTGTATTACCTGTTATAGTTGCAGATACACCGCAAGTATTTGTTATTGTTGCTGTTACGGTAGAAGAGTAAAAAAGACCACTGTTACCAGCTCCAGATATGCCATGAAAGTGACCTATTCCTTGTACAGAAAACTCTTGAGCGTCTACGTTTCCTGTGCTGCCACCACCGCCTCTATCAGTAGAGAAAGTAGTTGCTACACCCGATATGTAATTAAACCATTTGCCTTCTTTGTTTTTAAATTCAAGAACCTTACCCTCTTGTTGGTCTGTGTTTATAGACTCAACATATCAGCCAGTATAAGCATCATCATTGTAGTACTCAGCGTCTGAAAACACAACTGTTTTACCTGCTCCAATTGTTACAGCAGAGCTCAGCGTTAATACTTGACCATTTTCAGATATAGCCGTTACTGTTGGCCTGTCTGCTTTTGGATTACCTTGGTTTGCGTGAGTAAAATCGTTGCTAGTTACAACTTGACCAACGGTAAGACCTTCTTTGCTTCCCGTAATACTTAGAGTGGTAGTAGTAGTCGATCCAGCTGTAGTTGCTGTTCTACTATTAGCTATAACTTGAGCCTGAGTACCTTCATAGTTTATTGTTTGAAAACTTTTTACAGATCCTGGAGCATCGTTGAATATTGGTGTTATGCTTGAGAAGTATTGAGTTCCGTAGAAATTGTTTCTACCATCAGTAGCATCATCTGAGTGAAGCCAAACCCTACCTTTTTTTAAAGTAAAGTACTGATTGTTCATAGAAACTCCTTGTTCGATAGCATAGGATCTAAAACTTACCCAAGAATTAGTTTTTTCGTTAAACGAAATAGTTTGAACGCGCTTTGTAATATCAGTAGTAGCATCATTATCAACGTCATCAACACCTAGGTTGTTATGTATAGTCAGCTCGTACTCTCCTTTGTTTTTATTAAAAGATCCAACACAAGCAACCGCACTTCTAAGTTCATCTGAAAAATAATCAGACATACCTATAGAGGATATTGCTGTTATGCCATCTCTTGACAACCTGCAAACTGCTCCTCTGTCTCTATCTACAAAATAGCATCTAAACTCGTCTTCTGCAAAAGACTCTGCATTCCTAGATATACCATGATCGCCTAGAAAAGGCACAGCAGAACCTAAAACAGCTTTATTTGAAGTTACATTAGTATTACCATCTGCGTTAAATAATGCGTCTTTGTTAGATAATATTTTTAAAACCTTGTTCTCACAAAAAGCTAATACGTTAGTATCTCTAGTAAAGAGTTTTTGTATACTACCGTACTCTGGATTTAGATCTTTTACTATTCCTATCGCTTTTATAAATTGGTTTAAGTTATTAACGTCTGTCTTAGCGTTGTAAATACCAGAAAATATTAAACCATGTTTATACTCTTTTTCGCCGTAAGTCTCTGCTGTTGAAGAAGCTTTTACTCCGTTGTCTAGTCTAGGCGTGTTAAAGTCATCTCTAATTCTGTCTGACTCAACTCCATTGCTGAACGACCAACAGTTATGGAAAGGAAGAACATGCGTTGCTGAGAATATGTTAGAAGTTAACTCAACAGTGTTTGTGGCTGTATAGCTTTGATTGTTGTTAAATACACTAGTAATATCATTTTGAGACGGGTAACCCATGCCTATATTGCCACTTAGAGGTACATCGTCATTAACATTGTTAATATTTAATACAGATCTAGTTCCGTCGTGTCTTACTATAGACAAAGTTCCAAAAAGCCCTAAATGACTTACTGTAGCAAATTCTCCAGCTACATTGTAGTTGCCGGTATAAGGCCCAGTACCACCAGAGTCGGCTATAAGAGCGGTTGATATTCCTACTGTAGATCCCGCTATATAAGCTTGCGAAGGATCAATTGGATTTGGCAAAACAGGTAAACCAAAGTTTCTAATCGCATCTAGTTGTATTTTTTGTATACCTCCTTCAACAGATGCGCCTCTAACCGCTACAATTCTAGTGTTTAGATCACCCCAATATCTGTTTAGTTTTCCATCGTGTAAATGGAATAGCTCGTTAGGAAATGCACCTGTACCATTATTAAGATCTCCTCCGTTTGAATGAAGAGTTCCATTGCTGTCTGCCGCTCTAAAAGTAGGAGCTGATTTGTCTGCTCCATCCGCGTCGTAGCCAGATCTGTTACAAGCTATAAAATCGTCGAAGTTTATTAAGTCGTGTATATTACTGTCGGTAAGCTCAATAGGATATGTTCTAGGCACTTCATAGAAAATGTTTAATCCAATGTCTGGATCAGGTATCGTCTCAAAAATAGCTGGATCATGATAGTCAGATAGTATTCCTCCAAACTTATCATTTGCACCAAACCCTCCTTTTAAAGTATTTACAAACGTTGCGTCAGCCTTTATCTTAGCGTAAAACTTGCCTTTTCGTCTAGATGGAGCAATTGTTACAGTATCGGCCAGCTCGTCTTCCTTAGGAGCTTCGTTGGATATAGCGGTAATGGTATATGTCCTTGAAACTTGTTCACCACCCGCTGCACCTTGACCTCCTCTCTCTTTAATTCTAAGGGTAGAACCTTCTTGAACTTTGTTCCTGTCTGAAGAGTGAAACGCTAACCAATAGCTAGTCGTTCTATTTTCTTCTCCATCGCCATTGCCTTCAGCTGGATAAGCCCTAAACAAAGCTAGATTGTAATACTCATTAGAAGTTTCCTTCATGTAGTACCTAAAGTGTGTAGCCCAGTAAGGTATACCGCTAGAAGAATCCATCAATACGTTTAATCTATTGGGAAATCTACCGCTAGTAGGAACAGAAACACAAGAGCTGTTTGGACCAGTTATTACCGGTGACTGTCTTCCAAACCTATCTAAAAAAGAAACTCCAAGCGTGTATGTTCTATCGCTTTTTATTGACCTAGCTGGACTTCCATACATCCTATTGTTGCGGAAATTATCAACAGTAGTTTCTTTGAAAGAGCCGTACCACTTGTTAGTAGGCTCTTTGTAGTCGTAGAAAAATTTTGGAACAACAGCTTTACCTTCTTTTGTTACTAAGTCGTAATCTAAAGTGTAGTTTCCGTATATCAACCTATTAGCTGATATGCACTGAGCTTTTGCTTTTCTTGGCACAGCATCAAACGGTCTTAGGATTTGATTAGAAGATATTACAGAACCTATTTTCTCTGTTTTCACTTCAAAAAGCCCTCTAGTTCTACCATAAGATTTAGATTCGTATTTATTTGCTTGTGTTTTGCTGTTGTTCATGTTGAACGCAACTGTACCACTGGTTACTAAAGATCTTGGGCCTAGAATAGTTTTAGCATACTTACCGTTGTCGTTGTTCCACTCTCTGCTACCTTTTTTTATAGATTCAACTTTGTATATACTGTTCTCGCCATCAAACTTAACAAGTACATCTATTTGCTTAACGTCTACAGGCGTGCTTGGTGAAATAAAATCTCTAAGCACTATTTGCCTAACATCGTTAACCATAGCAAGGTTTTGCCCATCTTCTTTATTCCATCTGTACGTTGTCTTAGGAAGAAAACAAGGTTCTGAAAAAGGACTTAAAGCAGAGTATTGTCCGTCGTCAAATTTGTATCTAATAGCAAATCTAGGAAACTTTTCCTCAAACAGACCCGCAGTTTCTGGTTCTAAAGAAGCTTCCCAATACTTAATTCCGGTAGCACTTAAATTAGTTCTAGACAAAGCTTCGTTTTTATCAACAACTTCAGCCGTAATAGTAAGTATTTCGTCGTACTTAGTGTAGGTTGGCGAAGATAAGTTTTGAGAACTATTGCCAAAATTGTATAGACCTATTTCAGAATCTCTTTGGTTGCTTTTTATAAGCGCTCCATCGGTACCGTGATAATCTGTAAGAGGTGATGAACCTCCAGGTTGGCTAAAACTACCAGAAGATGATATGGCTGTTATCTTAACTTTAAGCATCCTAGATCCACTGTCGCTGAACGAGCCGTTGTCGTCTCCTAGTGGATTTGCTACTGATGGAGAGTAGCCGAATAAAGAATCTAAAACAAGCACATCGTTTACTCTCCAAGAGTGATTTCTAGTATTATCGTGATTATCTAAGGTGCTTGCGTCTGGATAAAAAGAAGGAAACGCGTAATCTCTTTTTTTATTTTTTGTGACAGTAAATACTATTGACTGACCCATAGTAGTAGAGCTGCTTATTGGCGTTCCAGCTAACAAACCAACTTCATGTGTTATTCCTACTCTGCTAGATCGCTTCAAGTCTATTACTGGAGGATTTAAAGGATGTCTTCGTATTACAGTTATATCTTCTAGTTCGTATTTTTTTGCTTTTTTTCTATTCTGCCCATTACCGTAGTTGTAGTTAGGCGAGCTTGGATGACTTCCAAAATACTGACTTATAGGATCTTCGTATACTATTTGAGAAGTTTCAAACAAAAGAGGGCTATAATTAGGCTCTACACCAAAGTTTAAAACAGATGAATAATTTGTAGCAAAATTAGAAGCCTCTATCCCTTTTTTAATATCAATTCTTTTAGGCTCTGTCTTACCATCGGTAAAATATATAACACTATCAACAATATCTATGCCTGATATTTTAGTATTTATAGGGGTTGGATGATTTTCAATAAGCGTGTTACCCTCGACGTTAGCTTCAGTGTAATTTAGCTTAACTCCATTTTCAAAGTTTAATAATCTTTCGTTTTTAAACTTAAAATATAATCCACCCTCAATCTTTGCTTGTGTAACTATGTCTGCTGGTATGGCTTTATTTAGTGTAACAGTAATAGTCGGGTTGTTTGTGTCATACACCTTGCTAAACTCAACGCTTGAAACCTTAACTTTTCCTATTGGCTTGTTTGTAAACGCGTTTATTACGTCTGGAGTAAGAACGTTAATGCCACCAAAGTATATCTCAACTTCAGATCCTTTAGCCAACCCGTTTCCCCAATTCATTTGGCCCGTATTAACACCAGGCACTATTGCATCAGAGCTTGGATTGTTTCCCCCTGTGCTTTCAGAAATGAATATTACGGTTTTGTCTTCTTTGTTAGCGGCGGTAGTATTTCTGCCTTCAAATTCATCGTTAAATAAAGTTATTGGACTTCTAGGTATTCTATATACATTGTATACATCATTCATAACAGCTAGCGTATCCGTGCTTTGCTCAGTTGCCACAAAAGAGTTAGGCTCAATTTGCATTACACAATCTACATCACATCCTACTAAGGCTGCTACAGAAAAAACTAAGCTGACACCTGCGCCTATTGTGTTTAGTTTGCTAAGCGTTATAGTGTGCACTACTGGATCACCAAGCGATGAAATCGAAGATATTATTGTACCAAATTCTACACCAGTACCTTTTACAATCATGCCAACAGCAAGGTTATCAACATTGTTAACCACAACTTCTTTTGACTGTGTTGAAGAGCCAACGCTAGTTTTAGTGTATTCTGTAGGTGTGAACGATGTTCCAGATGCCGCTTGAACATAGTACGGTTCTATTACACTAGACACAAAAGAATATATTTTGTCAGTGGCTGGATCGGTTACAGCTCCTACTGTTTCTGCTATCGTAGAAAAATCACTACCGTTTATCGCTTGGCTGTATTTCCATGGCCCTTGAATATCGCCTTCAGCCGAAGAATTACCTTTCCACCATCTATCGCTAAGCCTAATAGAACCAATTAATTCGTTGCCTGGTATATTTTTAACCGCTCCAACTGAAGATTCTTCTGAAGTAGAAACCTCTACGTTCAAAGCATCTCTATACTCTCCGTCCGGTATTATTCTTTCATCAAGGTCTTTGTTCATTCGACCTTGCATAAAATTTCTTTTTAACTCTGGCATATACTAGTGTTTAATTTGCTTAGACTTACCTCTAAGTATCTGTGTGATTTCTTCTAGCTTTATATTAGACAACCTAAGCTTAGCTTGTCTTTTTGAAGCAAAAGCCTCTTTTTTAAATCTAGCTACTAGATATTCTGGAACATTTGCTTTAGTTGCTAAAACAGCGTGCGCTATATATTTATACATAGCTTCTTCCGCAAACTTATGCACTTGCATTTCGTCATCTGTACCTAGGCTGTCACTTATGTACTTAAGTATCACAGTTTTTCCACCAAGATTAGAGCTAAAGTGTATTCTACCTTTTAAATCATTTATGTAAAAAGAACCGTTTGTTTGAGCAAACTGAGGGTCTATTCCGTATCTACCACCAATAAGCTCGTCATAAGTGCTAGTGTCGTGTCCGTCAGTAGCTAGTGTTTCTACGGTGCCGTTGTTATACGCATCCCAAGTGTTCGACTCTGATTGTAAGTCAATACTACCATCAGCACCAGCGTCTATAAAGTTTTCATTACCTATTGCACCTGTTTGAAGTGGAGCTGTTGGATCGCTTGAGTACTGTGTTGGATATAAAACTTGATGTATACCAGAAGCATCAACAGCAACTAGTTTTACGTAGTTAACGTAATCCTGAGGAAGCGTTAAAGTTAACGTGTTCGGAACTTCTATTTCGTGAGACTTAGTACATTTGAAAGTATCGAAGCTTAACTCTTGCAACGCACGTTGAGCGTGAAAAGCAACATCTGTTCTTTTTATTTTGTCTATTATCTTCTGCTCACCTACATAGGCTAGCATAAATTGATTTATAATATGCTCAAGCGATGTAAATTGATAGTTGCCATAGTTAGCACTATTACCGTCAGCATAATAAGCTGCTTGTGTCGTGTTGTCTAATAGTCCCATTTATTATACTTTTTCTTCTTGAGTTATTTGTTGATCTTCTCCAGCGGCTATCTGTATAAGCCCTGGCTTGTTTAATATTATTCCTGATAGTTCTAATATTTTATATACTAATGTATTCTCTTCTGATTGGTGTAATTCAAAATCAGTGGAGTTAGTAGCGTCGTATAGTGGATATTCATTACCACCTTGTGACTGAGGTATAAGTACATATCCAAAGTAAACCTCTGATGGTTTTTTAATGTAATTACAAGAAACGTTGCCTGTAGCGTATGCTGGAGTATTAGCAGCTGGAAAAAGTTTTAGCTTTGTATCTGACTTTCTAACATAAACAGGCCTAGTCTTTGAAGGGCTAAATAACGCTGTTCTTTCCATGTACAAGAAGTCGTTTTTTTCAACTCTCTCAACTTCAACATCATAAGCACCACCAACAGCAAAAAACACTGTACCTAGCCTGTAAGTATCTGTAGGTAGCGTTATTTCGTTAGTACTAGCTACGGCAGACACAGCTACTTTGTATTGTTCGAATGGTGATATTTTCTCTGCTAAAACGTCTAGCATGTCTGAATACTCAGTAGAGTTTCCAGCTTTCTGATCGTTCCACTGCTTAATATCGTAGAAATACTGCTCAAATATAGCGTCTTGAGCTTGATTTGCAAGCAGGTTAAATTCTAAAGGTGTTATATAACCTCTTTGTTCTTTGTTGGCAATGGCCAATACTTTTTGATATACTGAATCTACGTTTACTGCCATTGTATGTTTTTTTTATAGTTAAGCAACCACCCCGCAGAGTGGCTGCCCTACTATATAGTGATTACGCGTTTAAGCGCTTTTCTATGTTGGAGTATATCTCCATTCCTTCATCTGTTTTAAACCAAGCGGCTAAAGCAGAGTATGGGTGTTCGTCAAACGGTACTGTCATAATTTTTCTATCGTTTGAAGACCACATGAAATTACGTTGATCTCCTGATAATTTAATTATTCTAGCTTCTACAGCTTTAATACCAAAGTTCCTTAGCATTACATTGTCATCTGTAGTCAACTCTAGGAATAACTTAGGGTTTTTCTTAGCAAATAGTAACAAATCTCTTCTAAGCTCTTTAGAACTCATCTTAGTAACTTCAGATCCTATCTCTACTCTCATAATAGCCTCAGCCATATCAACGTCCATTCCTCTAGCTATTACCATTGCCTCAACTTCAAATTCTAACCAGTCTAGTTGATTTTCAGCAACTTTAATTGGTTTGTGCTCGTAGAATATATTTTCTCTATGAGGATGGTATAATGATAGTAGTTTTTGTAAAACCGTTTCTTCTTTAGGCACGAATAAACTTCCTGCTCTAAATATAATGTGAGAAAGCCTTTGATCACCTTTCATTTCATCAACAAAAGAAGTTTGTTGATTCTTACAATACTTCAACTCTCTTTCAAAACCTTTTTCTTCGTCAAACCAGAAAATGCCTGCTGACTTAACCATTTTTGACAAAGGCTTTTTATTGTTTTTAAGATAGTACATTCTATCTTTTATTTCCCAATCGGGTTTTTTAGGTTGTGGTTTTTCAATAACCACCTCAACCATTTCATTTGTAGCTTTTGTTTGTGGTTGTTCTACTTCAACCTTTGTTGTTTGCTTTTTAGCCATGATATAATATAATAAAAAATTAATAAAAAACTACCCCACCCGAAGGCAGGGTAGTTCAAAAAGTATTTCTACTTCATTAACATAAAGTTGTTAGCACCTTGAGTAACTAAACATCTTTCAGATAAGAAGTGAATTTGCATTGCATCTAAAGAAGATGTAGCAGCTCCAACCGAACCAGTAGTCCAAGTCTTCATTCTACGATTATCTGTCTGAGAAGCTCTGTAACGAACATGTAAGAAAGGACGCTTAAGGTTCTTTCCTAATTGCTGATCGTAAACAGTTGATGTACCAGCAGGAATAATAACTCCTCTGATTGCATTTGAACCAGCAGCAGCGTTAATTCCACCACGAGTAGCTTTGTCATTTAAGTATCTCATATCAGACTTGTAGAAGTCATAAGAACCTCTTCTGAATCCAGAAAAACCTAAGTTTAATGCCATATCCTCATCGTTCTCGAATACTCCGTAAGAAGTACCACCAGCACCATAAGAATTCATAGAAGCTAACATGTCATCCATTGCTAAGCTAGTAGCTCTGTTTACGAACATCATGTTTTCTTCAATAGCACCTTGCTTGTCAAATTCAGCTAAGATAGCATCAAATTCAGCTAAGTCAGTAGCAGCATTAACACCAGTTACACCAGAAGTTTCGTTTCCTCTTGCTTCGATAGCAGCAAACAAACCTTCAGTACCAACTTGGTTTCCAGTTGCGCCGTACATACCAAACGATCCTTCAATTAAAGTATCAGAACCATCTAAAGCAGACTTTTCACCTTCAAGCATAGCCATTTCTAAGTAGTCGTTAAAACGAGCTCTTGTGTCAGCTTCAGCCTTCAAGTACCATAAGTAACCTGATTGTCCTTCTTCACCTGTAACTTCAACCCAACCGATTCTAGCAGTGTCAGAACCTGATACTTCGTAGTAATCTTTGATGATGATTGGCTTGTTGCTGTAAGTTTGCATTTTAGGCTCGTTAGCACTGTGAGAGTCAGATACCGCTGTACCTGCTGCATTAGTGTAAGACTTACCTTTTGCATACTCAGAACCATAAACCAATATAGTCGTGTCGTTTGCAGTAGAAGAAGTTGCTAGCGAATCTTGCGTGTAGCAAGCTACAGAGATAACGTTACCTGCGACTTCTGTTACCATACATTTAAAAACACCGTTTGAGTTAGCCACAACAATAGTGTCGTGAACTCTAACAGCGTGATCAACTACAGTTCCTGAAGAAGTAACACCTGCTCCGTCAATCTCTTTAGTAATTGTAATTTCAGAAGCGTTTGTTGGTACACCTTGAGTTGCGTGAGTAACTTGTCCTGTGTACGAAATGTGTAAACGTCCTTGTTCAGACCATACAACCTGATCAGCTTGCATTGCCTCTTCAGCACCTATTTTAGATAAAAAGCCTGCGATAGTTCTCGGTCCGAAAACTTCAGCCTCTTTTTCCATAAGGTCTGGTAAATATTGTTGAGCCCAAGTGTTAACTCCCGCACCTGTAGCCGTAAAATCTAAGTAGTTGTTATTCAACGTTTGCTTATTTGGAGCTGGCGTTGCATTTAAACTACTTCCTGGAGTAATTGCCATAATAAATTGTTTTTAAATTGTTAAATTATTTTCGTTTTTTAAATTTAAACGAAGGTGTTGTATCTATATCAAGAGCTCTAACTCTAATACCTCCAGCCTCTACTTCTCCATGAGAAGATCTAGGTGACATGTCGATATTTTTAGTTTCAGCTACAGACATCTTCAAAGCATCGGCCTTGCCTTGCTCGTAGAAATGCCTAGCGACAACATCAGGGTTCATTGCTGTATAAATCGATTTGTGGTACTCAGCAGCGTCTTTAATCTTACCGTCATCATCTATATGATTGTTGATAAAATTATTAAGATCTGATTGTGCCTCTTTCGTCTTAGCAGCATCACGAACGTTTACTCTAAATTTTTGATCACCAACTTCATATTCAAAACCTTTGAATTCGTTGTTAAAAACATTATCTGTTTTTTCTTCAAAATACTTAGAGCGCTCTTCAGTTACTCGCTGATTTTGTTCAGCCTCTTCGTTATATCGATTAAAGAAATCCATTGCCTTCTGATAATCATCATTGACAGTTGGCGTAGCTTTAATCTTGTCGTAATATTTAGACTTTTCCCCGTCTAAGTAGGTCTTGGCTTCTGCAACTTGCTCTTTTAAAGCCAACTTTTTTCTTTTTATATCTTTTTCATCATCAATCTCTTCATCAAAAGAAAACTGATCCTCCATTATGAAGCTCACTTCCTCTTTTGTTAAGTGAGGTTTAGTTCTTTCGTAGTACTCTTGTAAAGCAGTTTGACTATCCATTTCTTTATAGTCGCGATTTAACTTTACGTAGTCTTCTACGCTTCCGCCGGTGTCATTAACAAAATCTACCAGCTTCTGTATGTTTTCTGGTAGCTGAGCTCCAGTTTGTGCTGCATTGTCTAAAGCTTCGTTAGCAGCTTCTACAACGTTATTCACTTCTTCTTCCTGTGCCACCTCTTGCGCTACTTCTTGAGTAGCTTCAATTGGTTGCTCTTCAACCTGTACTTCTTGCTCTATTTCGTTAAGCTTGTTCATATCTAAAACAATAGTACCATCTTCCTTATAAGATACCGGCGACTCTTGCTCTACAACTTGTTCTTCTGTTGATTCAGTGCCTTGCACTTCTTCTACGTTTTCATTTTCTTCCATAATATAAAATATAAATTAGTTAGTTTACCTCGGGTTAAATGTTTCCATACCGAATCCACCTCCGAGTATATCATTACCGGCAGATTCGAACTTTTTAGGTGGTCCACCGGTTTTTCTTTGGTCTATAAGCTCACTTTGTTGTGAGGCTTGTATCTTTGTTCTTTCGTCTTTACGATCTTCTTTTCCAGTCTCAGCTTGCTTTTTCCCCGTTACTTCCATCTGCTTTAACTGCATGTTGATCTGAAACTCGTGATCCATTAGCTGCTTCTTAACATTAGCCTCATGCATCATGGTTTCTCTTTTGAAGTTTTCCTTAGCTTCTTCAAGGGCTATTTGAGATTGCGTAATAGCTTGATTCTTTTGAGCCTCAGCTTGAGCAGCAGCCTGCTGTGCTTCACCTTGAGCTTTAGCTTGTGCAGCCGCGTTTTCTTGCTGCATCTTTTGATCTTGCATTAACTTCTTTTGTCTTCTAATCTTCAGCAATTGATTAGCTAGCTTTATGTTTTTAATTTCTCTAAGATCAATTGCGTCTGAAAGCTCTATCAATTGTTGCTGCAACGCTTGCTGTATGTTGTTTTCTAGTAACTGCTTTTCTTCTTCATCAGGAGAAAGCTCTAGAAATATACCAAAGTCATAAAGATACATATCAGATATATCTTCTAGTGTTCCGACATTGTGCGCTCCTATTGCTTGTGTAAAGGCATCTTTAGTCGGAGAGTATTCTAGTATATCAGATATTCTAAGTGTCAAAGCTCCAGCTACCTCGGAAGTTAAAAATAATCCTGCTTGCAAAATGTGTCTAGTAGCTGTATTACTATTTGCAGCTGCCATTTTTTGAATACCAACTAAAGATCTCTCAGCTGGCATACTACCATCACGAGCTTCATTTAAGCCGGTTACATCCCTTATCATCTGTAGGTAGTAGTTATATGTACCTATTAGGCTTTGCATTTTTTGTCCACCAGAACCAGACTGTATTTCTTGTATTGGGTTTTTGCCAGGATTAAACTCTCCGTTTTCGTTTAAAGATCTACCAATAACAGAACCTGTCTGGAAATACATGTTTAAAGCTTCTTGTGGATTGTAGTTGGTTCCATTACCTAAATCTATCTCAGCCAAACCATCAGCATCTAAATAAACTCCATCAGGAACTAGTCTAGACATTACTTGTTGTAGTTTTAAATGTGTAAGTTGAATCATATCAGCAAAACCTGTTATACGTTTTACTAAAGAGTCTATACTTCCGTTGTACATCCTAGGTGCCACGATGTGATAGTTCATCTTAACTTTGTTGTAGTCACTTTTTGGCCTAGTCATATTCTTAGCCATGCCCCACTTAAGCATCTTGTTTGATCCTAGAACTAAAGCACCTTCATATAAAACCTCAACTTGCTTTTGAAGTTTTGTAAAATTCTCTTGCTTGTCTTTAGGAGGATTAAATAAGTCATCTTTCTTTATAGCTTTCTGCGCTCCAGTTGCAGTTTCTTTAACCTTGTAGGTGTTGTTCATAAAAGTCTTGTAGTTGAAGTACAAAACCTGAACCTTATTATTATCTGTTTTCTTACCTGTGTTATATCCGTATTTAGTATTACCGGTGTAACTGTTGTACTCTTGAACTATCTCTTCAAGCTCGCCTTGCGTTAAGTTTGGAAACTCTCTAACAAGCTCGTTAACGGGTATATTTTTCACTTCACCTATGTAGTATAAGTCTTCAAAGTAAGGATCGTCAGTGTAGGAGTAAACTAAGTTTGATGGATCAACATATTCTATTGTTACACCTTCTGAAGTGTTAAACCCAGTTTTAACAGCACCTATTCCTATTACCGTTAAATCGTAGAAAAATCTTTTTTTGATTAATTCATATCTATTACCTTCCATCAACACGTCAAGAGCCTGCTCTTGTGCTATCTCTACAGCCTGCTTGTAAGACAGTTGCATGTGTAGTTGAAGCTCTTCAATAGACGAAGGTAGTTGCTCAGGTGGATTATCAAAAACATTGACTTTAAACTTAGCGCTAGCGTATTGAGCTAGATCCTTAGTGTCCATATCAGCTAGTATTCCTTCCATGTAAGCTGTCCTCTTGCTCATTCCATACGGATCTTGAGAGTAAGCCTTTATTTCGTAAGCCCTATTAGACATACCATTTACAACTATATCAACAAATTTAGATATAATTGGAACTGGCTTCCAGTCTAAGTTTAAGTATGACAAGTCACCGTTTATAGACAACTCATCTTTGTATTTTTGTATTGGCTGCTCGCCTCTTGCGTATAGCCTAAGCTTGTGAAATTCTACCCTATTGTTTAAATACCTATTACTATGTGAAAACCTGTCTTCGAACCATTCGTACTCAATAGCTTTAGCTACTTTCATACCATACTCCATTGACACTTTCTCAATATCACTAACAACTTGAGAAGGAAAATAATTTTTTATAACTGACCCAGCCATATTTATTTTTTAATTATTGACGATGAATAGCCTTTATTGTCAAACTTGGCTACGCTTAAATTTAACTTTTGTCTTTCGACCTTTGCGTTTGGCATATACAAGTGTCTATTGCAAGCCATAACAGCTAGCCCAGAACTTATAGCGGCATCAAACTTAGTTCGCTTGTTTATGTCGAACTTAGCCCAGTCATTAAGTGTTTCGTTGAAGTATATGTTACCATACACTCCATCACCTAAATGACCAACGTGGCTTTGAATATACATTTCTATAGCAGAGGCGTGAGCTTGTTTTATATCTTCACTAGAGTTTGGTATACCACCAATCTCTTTTTCTGCCACCGAAAGCTTATTCCAGGTTTTATCTGGTCTATTCATAGAGTATCCCCTATATCCTCTTCTTCTTAAATAATAAAGAAGTCTAGGCTTATTGTTTTCTGCTAGTATAGGCATGCCATAAAATTTGCAAGCCATCAATACATCTTCAAAGAATATTTCAGCAGTCTGTGGTCTAGCTACATATTCTAGGAAAAAATGATTAGCCGGAGCATCTTCCATACTGAACTTAGTTAATCCGTGTAACGCGCCATTTGAGCCACGTCCATCAACAGTCCCACTAATATCGTAACTATCACAGCCAAAAGCTCCCATGTGTTCATTTCCTGGATAACGTATTCCATTTTTAATTATTGTTCTATTTTGAAGGTTAGAAGGCGGAACCCAACTTACTTTGAACCTTCCTCCTGGATCTGGACTAAAAACAACTTGAGTGTCTTTTATTCCGTTAATCCATTGAAAGCTACCAACAGTAACTGTAGCGTCTGTCTTAACTCCTTCGTTATAATCTATTTGCTCGTAAATCTTAACAAGATTAAATAAGCTATTTTTTGTTTCATCTCTAAACGCATGCTCTTCTGTTCTAGGAAACTGACGATAAAATTCATTTAAACCATCTTGATCGCCTCTTAGCCCATCGGCTTCGTTTTCCCAGTTCTCTATTACTCCAATGTCAATTAGTTCACCGTCTGGTCCATAACGTTCTTCAACTGGAGTGTCAAACACTGGTCGTCCATGCTGATCAATAAATCCTTCATAGTTCCATTCCATTGGGATAAACAAAGAATATAAACCAGAGCGTGTTTGACCATTTCTATTTCGTTGTGTTACATCACTGTCGTTATATAACTTTTTAAAATTATCACCACCTTTGTCGAGAGCGTTACTCGTTGATCCCATCATGCATTTACCTATAATCCTACTACCTAATCTTAAGCAAGTCTTTGTAACTCGCCAGTTATTGAGTATGTTATCTGGTCGTTCCCATTTACCACTCTCATCATGCACTAGTAGTGAAAGCTTTTCACCATCATAACTGTTGTCACCTGTGTTCTTCCAGTCAATTGTAGTATCTAAACCTTTTATCTCTTCTAGCTTTTCGTTTGTTTCTATTTTCTTACGGGTAAATTTACTCGCAGGAACACGATACGCTAGCTCAGACTTAGGTCTATCCATACCATCTTGTATTGGCTTGAAAAAGAAAGGATAGTTTATTGATATAGGCACAACTTTATCAGTAAACATCTTCTTTGCATCGGCACCACTCTTAGATAGTATTCCGTATCTACTATCACTCGATATTGTAGCTTGATTAACAGTTTCTGCTGAACTCATGAAAGAAAACCCAGAACGTCTATTTTTAAGATAGCACATGCCATAACATCTCTTATCAACCTTGCAAGCCTCCCAGAATATAAAGAATAATCTATTTGCTTCTCTAAAGTCAGGCGCGCCAACGTCAATCTTGCTCCATTGCAAGTACATATAGTGAGTACCTGTTATGTACGTAGGCGTTCCATTATTATTAAACCAAAAACCACCGTTGCGCCTATCGAACTCTCCGTCGATATATTCGTGCCACTGCTCTTTTTGATCTTCCGGATACGCTTTCCAGTCAAATATTGTTTTAATTTTTTTAAGTATCTCAGGTTTTTCAAGTTGTTTCCACTTTTTGTCATCGTTGCTATACACACTACTCGGCGCTTTTGGCAATGCTATCTTTAGGCCTTGTATCTCGTATACTTCTCCGATTTTACCAGTATCACCAATAACTATAACATCGTGCTCCTTGCTGTAGCCTTGCACCCATTTCTTGCCTTTGTTAAGTCTACTTATTGTAGTCTTTTTTATTGGCTCTATTACTTTGTATAAAGTTTGCTCGTACATTATTTAGATCTACCTTCGGCAAAGCCCTTAAAAACCTTCTCTTTCTTCTCTTCAACAGCCTTACCCTCGAGTAAAGCTTGTTCTTCTTGTATGCGATTAAGTATCTCAAAGGCATCAAAGATCGCGAGCTTCTTTGTAGCAGCAGCGTTCTTAAGTCTATCGGCAGTAATGTCATCATCACCATCCACAATAGCTTCCTTTGCAACTTTGATAAGTTCTTCAACAGCCTTATGCCCAGCTTGGATTATACTCTTCTTCGTTTCCTTGATATTCATATTTAATTGTAATAAATTTAGAGTACACTCTATACAGTCTTTCTCCTTCAAAAACAAACTCGTATTCAGAGTTAGGCGTAAAACCAACTAGATCTCCTTTTTCCACGCTACCATCCGTATGTTTAACTATGCCTTTCAAAGGTTGTTCTTGATCTGTATCAAAGTTACCAATAGCTTTTATTGGCTTTACAAAGCAAAAGCCAGGCATAGAGTTCCATTTAGTATTTTTATATAGAAATATTTGATCTTGGTATACAACGTATGTGTCGTCGTCAAAATAGTTTTTACTATTCTTTTCGTTACCACGAACATCAGTCCATCTTCTAAAAACGTTGTGATGAACTATCACCGTATCTCCTTTATTAATGCCTGTGCTGTTTATTTTAGGAACCTCAACAACTGTAGCTTCTCTATTAGTAAACTGATGGTTATAAATCTCAGAGTTTATTATTAACTCTTTGTCACCAACTTTACTAGTATTTTTATATCTACCACCACTAGGAGTTATAACAAAACCGTAAACACTCTGCATTAGTACTGTAGGTTATATTCTACTGAAATAGCCATGTTTTTGTTAAAGTCTTTCCACGGAAGCACATCTTTGTTTTTTCTAATATATATTGAGTACTTTTCGTCCTCTTCAATAATATCACAAATAGTATGGCCACCGTATACCTCTTGCCCTACTGAGTAGTGCATTGAGTCGACTTTATAGTCTTTACCTATTGTTATCTTCCTTATTAGCTTCGTCGTTTCCATTTTCATTATATTTAATTGTTCCATCAACTATGTTGACATCGTGTTTGCCGTACTTACTAACTAAGTCTTTTTGAATAGCGTTCACCATATCTTGAAGCTTAACAACCTCGTGTAACATATTGTGTTTTTGAGTTTCAACCATACCTAGCTGCATTTGAGCCTCGTTGATTGCTTTAACTACGCCTTGAAGCTTTTGTAATTCCTCTTGCGTAATAGTTTTTGGTCTAAGGCTTTCTACCTTAGGAGTCTTTCTTTTTGCCATGATTTAATTTAATTAAAGTTAATTGTTATCTGCAGGATTCTACGGCTGCAACTACCCCGTATCTTATTTGTATACTCCCAAAGCTTCTACTATCAGCCGTAACTTTGTAAAACCCATCTTGTAATACGCCTCTTTCATTATCAGCTCTTCTCGAAACATAAACTCTATCGTTAACAACAGGAGTTGATCCACTGCCATTGTGGTAGTATGTCTCACTAAGAGAGTCTCTAGTATTGCAAGCAGCTCGAGCTTGAACTGTTGTTCCAGAAATAGAGCCGTACGTTTTGGCTAAGACTATTTCTTTTCTTCTCTTTACTATTACA
>Ga0209634_1000990_pt1 | contig 21478 bp, 40 predicted proteins | sample LinPmetageLP40_FD_184043 | JGI IMG/M metagenome (GOLD analysis project Ga0209634, IMG submission 184043) | Marine viral communities from the Pacific Ocean - LP-40 (SPAdes) (version 2) | ecosystem: Environmental > Aquatic > Marine > Oceanic | place: Pacific Ocean | collected 2010-08-26 | reverse complement strand
AAAAACAAATAATGTCCTCTAAAGACTGTTGGACAGGCATGTTTACTTGTAAAAATTGTAAGGTAGACTATCATTTAAGTAGTTACACTACAAAAAATGGGGTGACATGTCGTTGGTGCACAGTGCAAAAAAATGGTAAGAAAAGACGAGCCAGAAGTCTATGAGCCTTGTGGAAATTGTCGCGGCCATGGATATTTTATTACTAAACATATCCGTCTAAGAAACCCTAAAATTTTACAAACTGTCGCTTGCAATCAATGTAAAGGCACCGGAAGAAGAGTGCCTCATGCCTAAACATGGATATAATCAACATAACAGAATTCCTAATAAAAAAATATTTGTTGAAAACTCAACCTATACCAATCGAACACGACTCAAGGCGCGTTTGCTTAAAGAATTTAATTATAAATACGAATGTTCTATTTGTAAAAATAAAGGTGTCTGGAAGGGAAAAAAACTTTCTCTTGTATTAGATCACATCAATGGTAATAATAAAGATAATAGGATTAATAACCTAAGACTTGTTTGTTCGAATTGCGATAGTCAGCTACCAACCTATAAGTCTAAAAATATTAAGTATCAACGAGACATGAATAAAGAACCAAAATAAACACTTTCAAAGGAGTATTTATGTCTGAAGACGATAACATTAAAGAACTTTTTAAACTTCTAGCCGATAATCTTGACCATACAACTTATGTTGATATTGTTGATCTAATGTTAGAACTTAATCTAGGTCACCCCCATTTTTTAGATATGAGCGAATATGCTGAAAATGCCGATTTTATTGAAACGAAACCGGGTTCACGAACCACGGCTCGGAAGTTGTTTAAGGTAATTCACGGATCAAAAAAATGATAAAAGTAATGACAAAAAAAGTAAATTGGAAAAAAATAATAGAAGACGCTACTCAAACAAATGATTTAATCTATTTAGACCCTACAAGTATGTCTCATGAAGAACGGCATGATTTAATTGAAGGATTATATCTTGATTATATGTATTTTTTAGCGCAGAAAAAACCTCCTCTTAAAATACTTAAAAATTACAAAATGATAATATCCGAATTAGTAAAAAATTTCGCACACTAATGTCTACCTCTCCACATCTATTACAAGTCATGGGTCTTAAATTTGCCAGAAGTATTTTAAATAAGGACATCGATGGGGAACAAAAATTATGGAGAGCAGTTGTTGTTAATGCATTCGATGATACTTTAATTGAATTATCTGATAGAAAAATGTCTTTGTTTAAAATTTCAGCACATAATTGGATTCTAAAATGCTCAAAAGAATTTGAATTAGTTTGTTATTGGGGTAAATTAGATCCAGATGACATGGTCGAATGTTATATAAAAGCTTTACAACATCATAATATTAAATTTAATGAGCGCCAATTAATGTGGAAACAATATGATAACTTGTATCGTAAAATGCTGTCTGCCGAAAATAAATTTGATAAAAAAGTTAAACGAAAAAAAGTAGATGATTTTAGAAAAATAGTTTTAAATACTCCAACTACTTATATAACAACAGTAGTTCTCTCAATTTTGGTATAGTTTTGTACTGTATCATATTTCTGTAATGAACAAGGACCATGCCACAACATAATATAAACATTGAATACAAATCCATGGCTACACACCAAGTAATCCAGATTACTTGCGAAGCAAATCCAATTAAAGGGGCATACCATACCTTATTTCCATAAAAGTAAACAGAAATAATAGCAGAAACAGCTGCAAATAATTCTAAAATTTGGAGAAAGTTCATAAAAAAAGGGTAACATAATAAATTAAACTACACTACCCTTCTTTAAACGAAAGGTGAGATTTTACATCTCTTGGCCATTATATCATATTCATATTTGCATACAAGACATTTTCCTAAAATCCTAGTATACTGTTCCTTACAAATAAAAAAAAAAACTAAAAGGTAAAATAGAGCAATATTTTAGGAAAACCAGGAAAACAAGCAGAAAACAAGGAAATATTGCAAAAAGTTTTAGGAAAGTTTTAGGAAAAATTCCTAAAAAACAGGAAAATAATCATATTTTATAAAATTTTTACTGAAATGTTGCATTTTTTTTTATTTTTTTTATTTTGTAAGTAATGTATATAGAGTAAAATAGAAAAATGGGAAAAAAACCAAATGCGTTAAAAACTACTATTGAATTAACTGCCCAACAAAGAAAATTTGTAGATGTTTTAGTTGCAAATTGGGGTCAAATCAAAAAAGTAGATGCCGCAGAACAAGCCGGATATAAATCTAAAAATGGTAAACCATATGAAATTGCCAGTAGGTTGCTCAACCCAGATTTAAATCCCCATGTCTGTAGATATTTAGAAAAAAAATTACAAAAAGAAACAGAAAAATATGAAAAAGATAAATTAAGACGATTTAAAACATTTGAGCGATTGCGAAATGGTGCAGAAGTTAAAGGTCAATATACTGGGGCTATAAATGCCGAATTTAGGTCTGGTCAAATGGCAGGAATGTTTGTAGATAAAAAAGAAATAACACATTCAACATTAGAGGGAATGTCGAGGGATCAATTAGAAAAAAGGTTAAATGAGTTAGAAACAAAAATTAATGATTCTGCCTCAATCATAGATGTAAGCCCAGACAAAATAAAAGATTTGTCTGAGCCATAATCATATAATCATATTGAGATTATATCTATTTTTACATTTCCAACTTTTATAGACCTCTTTTCCCTATCTTCAAAAGTCTTTTTTGCTTCTTTTATAAATTTATTTTTTATTTTTTTATTCATTGTTATTTTCTCCATTGTAATAATATTTTGTTTTTTTGTTAGTAGGTTCAACATCTCCTCTGCCATCAGCTTCACACTCTACAATATAGTAATAACCTTTTTCTTGAGTTTTTAAGGCACCAAAGGCATTGTTTACAGTATCAGTATAAAATGTATTTTGGTAATTTTCGTAATAGAGTAACCTTTTGATTTCATCATAATTAAATTTATCACTCCACTCATCATACCACCAATTTCCACAAGGTGTCATAGTCTTGCCTTCCTCATTTAAAACTTTAAAACATTTTTCCATTTTTTTACTCCCTTGGTTGTTTGTTTAACATTTCAATTAATTTTTTAACCATATCAAAATTATCAGTTTCAAGAAGTGGAGCATTAATGTCTCCATAATCTTTTTCTCGTGTTACACAAAATCTTTTAATATCTAATCCATTTTCTCTTTGCTCAAAATCTGGGTGGTCAATCCAAATTTGATATCCTTTATAAGCAAAACTTGGACAAACATCATTTCCATAAGAAATGTCTTCCCAAAACATAGGTATTGCTAATTTAGTTTTTAAATCTTTATTTGCAAAAAGGCATTCCTCAAAATGGGAATATTGTACTTTTGTTTTAGTCATTATAACCCTCAACTTTCTTTTCTTCTAAATTATCTGTCTCTACATGGAGATCATATTCTCTTACATAAGTAATTACTTCATCTAATGAATCAGTGGCTACTAAAATTGTATCCCCAGACATATTAGAAATCACAAAAGTTTCTACATTATATTTTGTTTGGTCATCAACACTATTTATGGTGACTACCATATCTTTTTGTTTTGATACTATAAATCTCATTTTATTTACCTTTCGTTAAAATTAAAATTATATTACATTTTGATAATAGCCTCCCATAAATCATGAGTCAAGATGTTTTTTTATTGACATGCTTTTTGTGTTTGATAATATAGTTATATCATTAACAAATAACGAAAGGATTAGATGATATGAAGGGAGAAAAAAAATGACAATAGATTTACTCTCAAAACTGTACATTAAATGGTGTGAAAAAGAAAAATTTACTGAAATTTTAAGTGCAGATGAAATGTACCTAACTAACCAAATAAAACACCCATATCAGTATTCTTGGTTAATACGATTTGGAGTATTATGGGATAAATTGGAAGAAAAAGGATATCAACAATATAAAGAAAGGAAGAATAATGTCTGATAAATATTTTTGGGATGAAAAAAGTAAAGAGGAGGGAGATATTCTTGCTCATATAAATAATATACAACTTTTAGAATCTAATTTTCAAAACAAAATACAAATTGTTTTAAATGCTTCAAAATTAAAGAGAGATTTAAATATTTCTTTGCATTCTGATGACGAACTTGAGTTAATTATTGAGGAAAATTCAAACATAAAACTGTAATGAATGAATCTCAACTTTGGAGTAAAATTAACCTATTCCAAAAACCAAAAAAAATGTGGCACTTTTGCAGAATTGAAAGTGCCACAATCCGTGGCATTCCAGATGTAAACTGTCTTATTGAAGGCAAGGAATTTTGGTTAGAATTAAAAGCAAATCAAGTCAAGAATTATGGAGTTTCAAACTTCCAAATTAATTGGCATTTAAAACGACAAAAATGTGGAGGGAAAGTTTTTATCTTGCATTCGTGTACCAAGCAACGAGAACTCAAACTTCTCAGAGTCCAGAACCATATTTCGAGCAATCATATTCGCAATCATACTGACAATCATACTGACAATCATACTCGCAATCATACTGGCAATCATATTCGCAATCATATCACAAGCAACCATATTCTTGAACCAAGATTCGAGATTCTTGCTTCAATATCTTTTAATCAAAAAACAATCGCTTTATCTATATCGGAGCTGTTCAAAGCTTTAATTAAAAATTTGTAAATTTCGCCAGGTGTTTCCAGGCATTTAAAAAAAATATTTTATAAATTGACATATCCTATATAACATGGGATATTATAAGAGAACTAACGAAAGGTAAAAAAAAATGTTAAATGATAATTTCCCAGTTATGCCGCACCAGTCAAAAATGAGCGGAAAATTAATTGGATTACAAAGTATTAGTAATAATACTTTAAAAAATAAATTTTGCCATGATAACTATATTCAAGGTAAAATTGAAAATAAAAAAGCCGGTGCCGTTGTTAATATATGCGGCGTTTGTTATTCTCAAGAAATGCTTCAAGGCGTTAGAAAAAATGTTGGTCCGGCATTGGATCGAAATGAATATTTAGCGCAACGTTTATTAAATGAAAATGAGATACCCACAATTTTACAAGCTTATTATAGATTAAATGCGCATGGTGAATTATTAACCGAAGTTATAAATGATAAAGGCGAAGTAATAAAAACGTACCCTAAATTTAATCATATAGAAAATTATTGTAAGATTGTAGAAAAAAACCCTCATTGTACTTTTGCGCTATGGTCAAAAAGAACCGATGTAATAAAACCATTTTTCAATAAACGAAAAAAACCGGATAATTTAATTTTGATTTATTCAGTTAAAAAAACTAATTCCATATTAAAAAAAATGCCGAAGCATTTTGATAAAACATTCAATAATGTTGCCGTTGATAACTTTGTTAATCAACAAAATTGCACTGGTCAAAAATGCAAGGATTGTTTACTTTGCTATAAAAAAGAAACAACGAATATTATTGTTGAGAAAATCAAAAAATATTAATCATAAACGAAAGTTATAAAATGAAAAAAATCATATCAAAGCGCAATAATTTATTAAACTATTTTACTTGTGACCATAGGCCCTTGAGTCAATCATATTTAAAAAATTGTGAAAAGTTTTTTAAAAAAATAAACCAGGGTTAACATGATAATCATAGTAAAAATATTAGTAGTTATTTATTTAATCATAGCTTTTTTAAATAGGGCTTGACTATCATATTATCATATCTTATTATCATATTATATTAACCAAAAACGAAAGGAAAAAAATGTTAAAACAAAAAGAGAAATTCTGGCATAATTGCGCCGTTGATGATTGTATTGACGTGGCCCTGGAAACCATTGGATCTTTTGCTGGTTGCGACCAAATAGCTGATGAAGTTAGAGCAGAACTTGAAAAACTAAAAGATTAAAAAAAGTGTTTGACATTATCTTATTATATTATATTATAATAAGTGACATAATAATAACTTAACGAAAGGTTTAAAAAATGACACAATTAAAAACTAACCCAGTTTCGGATCCATGCGCTATATGCAGCCATTCAATTAAAGAATTAGCTGTTTCAAAAATTAGTCCTGCAACGGGCCAGATGTTTACATGGGAATTCGGCAACAATGGTTTACCCAGGGTCAATGGCCAGATTTGCGACGTGTGCCACGGCGGAGATGAAAAGAATGCTCTTCGAAGAATGAAAGCAGGTTGGTAAAATGTCAAAAAAAAAGGCGCTTAACCATAGCGCCTTTTTTCTATCATATAATCATATGATCATATAATCATATGATTATTAAACCATACCTTCTATTGCTTCCTTAATAGATTTTTTATTATATATATATCCATCCGGAGTTTTTACTCCTTCAAGCTTAAAAACAATCATTTTAATAGTTTTTTGCAAACCATTTTTTTCTAGACTGGTTTCTATTTCTTTATATAAATTATAATCATTGTTCAACCATAACGAAACATTCCAGGAATTTTTACTTCTATGACCATTATAAGTTTTCATTTTTTTATAGTCCTTTCATTATTTAAAAGTTTTTATTATTTCTTTTTGAAAAGCCCAACAAATAAACATCAAGCCATTTATAAAAAATATAAACATCATAGGATATATTATTAAACCTTGAAATATATTAATATTAAAGCTTACATCAATTAACATTGTTGCAAGTGCATAAACACACCAAAACAAACTCAATGAAAAAAGAGTTAAAAATATTTTTGTTTTAATTCCTATCATAATAAAATAAAGGGAAGGTTATTAGCCTTCCCTTTTCCCTTCTATGTTATTTGTTTAATTATTTGTTTACTTTCTTCAATGAGTTCATTAACGCTACTACCCTTCGGCGTGTATCCTAATTTTTCAATTAAAAACTCACATACGTCAATAGTATCTTCTAAATGCTCTATAATTTGTCTTTTATCCATAATAAAAAAAAGGAAGGTTGTTAGCCTTCCTTTAACCTTTCTATTTATCAGTTACAAATTCAAGAGCGATTGAAGTAATTTCTTTCACTCTAAAATCATCATAAGTTTTTTTATCAAATTTCTGACAAAATAATTCTTTGTCAAATCTTTTACTTGTTGATATTTTACGTTGCAAAATACAAGTCATCTCTTTTTTCGGATTTTGATATTTTACTTTATCAATATTATGAGAATTCAAAATTTCAATGACTTGCGCTTTTTTTTGCTTAGAAATTAAAGCCCATTTTTTAGCTAAGTCTTGGGCTTGTTGAGCGTCAATTATCAATTGTATCTCATCATTAGCAAGATATTTATGTCGATAATTATACTTCGCTTTTTTTAATTGAGCCATTTTTTAATCCTTTCGTTGAGTTAATATTAATGGTTCACTCATTATATTACATGATAATAAGATAATGTCAAATAAAAAATAATAAATAAAATAAAAAAAGATATTGACATATATCTCATTGTATCCTATTATAATAATGTCATTAATATTAACTCAACGAAAGGATTAAAAAATGGCACAAACAAACCAAAAAAACTTAATTCAAAATTTTGAATATACTATGTCATACGATCGTTTATCAGATTTTATAATAGAAAATATAAATGAAGAACAATTTATTCAGATTATTAATTCAAGAGTTTTTGAAGATGATGTTCACATTGTTATTAATAATATTGTAGAAGCTTATTTAGAAGCTTTTATAGAACAAAAAAGTAAATGAATAAATATAAAAAACTTTTTCATGTAATAAAAAATAATTCTATTACATGGAAGGAAGATAGGATGGAATTACTTTGGGATATTTTCTTATCATCTGATAAAAGAAGTTTTTCAGAATACTTTAAAGAAGAACATAATATTAATTTATCTGATACAATTACATTCAAAGATTTATTAATATTATGTAAAAAATATAAATTATAATTGTTTCATGTGAAACAATTATAGAGCACTAAGACCATATCATATCATAGCTTATTAACCCTTAGTGAGCTATGATATGGCGCTCTAGAAGGCTCATTTGCCGTTCTAACTACCATTGAAGGTCAATTGACCTCGAGCACTCAGACGAGCGGGGCGGTTTAACCTTTACCCCTAAAGGTTAAGTTACATATATGTAAACATTGCAATTTTATTCTAAGTTTGTTTTAATGCATTTATGAAATCTGAACTAATGCCCACAGATAAACTAAGGCTCGAAGTAGAGAGGCTCTGGATAAAACACATCAAACTTTGTCAAGATCATTTTTTATATTTTGTTCAAGAGATATGGCCTGATTTTATATGTAGGAAAGAACGTGAAAGAAAAAAGTGGGGCCATCACCAAATTATTGCAGACCAGTTTACACAAATTGCAACCAACAGAAAAGGGAGGCTCATTATAAATATGCCTCCACGACATACTAAATCTGAATTTGCTTCTGTCTATTTTCCTGCGTGGATCATTGGCAAGTATCCAAAATTAAAAATTATGCAAGTTTCCCACAACACAGAATTAGCCGTGAGGTTTGGTTCTAAGGTTCGTAACATTATTGATTCAAGGGAGTATAAACAAATTTTTGGTGACGTTAAACTGCGTGAGGACTCCAAGGCAAAAGGACGTTGGGAAACAAATCAAGGGGGTGAGTACTATGCGGCTGGAGTTGGAGCGAGTATCACGGGCCGTGGTGCGGATTTATTGATTATAGATGACCCACACACGGAGCAAGATTCTATGTCAGATTCTGCGATGGAACGTGCGTATGAATGGTACACTTCGGGTCCGCGACAACGATTACAACCGGGAGGCTCAATTTTGTTAGTCATGACGAGATGGGCAGAGGATGATTTAACGGGAAGATTATTGAAGGCTCAAACGGAGCCTAAGGCAGATTCATGGAAACAGATTTCATTTCCTGCGATTCTTGATTCAGGGAACCCAGTTTGGCCGGAGTATTGGAACTTAGAAGAACTTGAAAAAATAAAAGCATCGGTACCGATTCGTAATTGGTCGGCTCAGTATATGCAAGAGCCTACTTCTGAGGAGGGTGCGATTTTAAAGCGAGAGTGGTGGCAACCTTGGAAAGGGCAGATACCGAATTTGATGCATGTCATACAAAGTTATGATACTGCATTTTCAAAAAAAGAGACTGCCGATTATTCTGCGATTACGACTTGGGGTGTATTTTTTCCAGAAGAGGGTGGGGCGCCTCACATGATTTTATTAGATGCCATACGGGGTAAATATGATTTTCCAGAATTGAAAGCGGTGGCTTTAGATGCTAATAAGTATTGGGAACCGGAGACCATTATTATAGAGCAGAAAGCAACTGGAGAACCTTTGACTCAAGAGTTTAGAAGAATGGGTATACCGGTGGTTCCGTTTGTGCCGAGTAAGGGTAACGATAAATACACCAGAGTGAATGCATGTGCTCCTGTTTTTGAGAGTGGTCAAGTGTGGTATCCTCATGGAGAAAAATTTGCAGATGATGTTATGGATGAGTGTGCTTCGTTTCCGCATGGTGCAAATGATGATTATGTTGATTCTACTACCCAAGCTGTGTTAAGGTATCGCCAAGGGAACTTTATTGAGTTATACTCAGATTATGTAGATAACGAAGATTTACCCCCAAAGGAGTATTCATATTACTAATGTCAGATGATGCGGTAAAAAGAAAAGAGAAGTTTAAAATACTTTCAGAGATGTTTGGTGGTCCTACTTCTATGTCCGAGCTTATTTTGGGTAAGAAGAAGGCTAGAGGCAGACGCTTACAACATGAAGATATTGATCGGTTTCAATCAAAGTTTAGAAACTACAGAAAAGATTTTAGACCGCGAGATAAATATAATATTTTTGCAAAGAAAGTTCCAAGTATACAATCAATGATCGAGCAGGAAGATAAACCTCTTAAATTAAAAAAGGGAGACTTTGTAACTGCAAAATGTAAACTCGGTAAGAATAAACCAACAAGGTTAACATGATGTCTAGAAAAAAAGCTGAAAATTTAGGTCGTTTTAGCGTGGCTGATTTAAAAAAACAATATGGTAAAGATTATCAGGTTATCACTAAAAAAAATTATAAAGATTTAAGTAAAAGACAAAAAAAATTATTTGATTTGACATCTAAAAATTACCAAAAAAATCCAAAAACAAATAAACTTATAGTTATTGGGAAAAAAAATAAATCTACACCAATTCTTGGCATTCCGCCAAGAAAGGCGTTCTCTAATATAGAAGAAATTGACTATCGTTCTGATCGCATGATACCAACAAATATAACAACTCTTAGAGGAACTCTAAGGAAAGGGAAAAGACTTAAAGGTTATAGAGAGTTGACTCAAGGGACTACAGATGAGGATATTCAAAGAGGTAAAACAAGTGCGGCTTATAGTATGACAGAAGAATTTGGTATCAATCCAAAAACATACACACCTGTGGTGGCAAGTAACCCAAGAATGCGTATTTTAAAAAATCTTAAACGTATGTCCACAGAAAAAGATTATGGGGCAGAAACAAACAAAGCGGCAAAACTAAATTTGAAAAAATTTTCTAAAAAAGTTTTGGGCAAAGTAAACGGCGGCTCTGTACATGTTAAAAGTAAATTAGGTAGAACTAAACCAACAAAGGTGTTTTAATGGCTGAAGAAAAAGATATGGAGCAAGAAGAGGCTCAACAAGAACCTGTAGATTTTGAAATAGAAAACACAGAGGAAATGGCAGAGGCTCCTCAAGAGGCTCAAGTTGAAGAAGATGATTTTTATGCAAATCTTTCAGAAGATATGGATGATCGTGTTTTAACTTCTTTAGCGAATGAATTAATTTCAGAATATAAAAAAGATAGAGAGTCCAGAAGCGATTGGGAAAAGTCGTATACTTCTGGTTTAGATTTATTAGGATTTAAGTATAGTGAATCCGGTCAACCTTTTAAGGGAGCAAGTGGAGTGACTCATCCTTTGTTGTCCGAAGCCGTTACTCAATTTCAAGCACAAGCTTACAAAGAACTTCTTCCAACCGATGGTCCAGTAAGAACGCATGTTGTTGGAGAAGTTTCTCCACAAAGAGAACAGCAAGCGGATCGTGTAAAAGAATTTATGAATTATATGATTATGGAAAAGATGGAGGAGTACACTCCAGAATTTGATCAATTGTTATTTTATCTACCTCTGGCAGGTTCATCTTTTAAAAAAATATATTATGACAGTATGCTCCAAAGAGCCGTGAGCAAATTTATACCGGCAGAAGATTTAGTGGTGCCGTATTATGCGACTGATTTAAATGACTGTGAGAGAATCACACATGTGGTCAAGATGACTGAGAATGATATTTTAAAAAAACAAAAGTCTGGTTTTTATAGAGATGTAAATGTTTCTCCTTCTGACGAAGATGATGAGATTCAAGATAAATATAATTCTATGGAGGGTGTAGAAAGAAACAGTCACTATGATAGTCAGTATAATATTTTAGAAATGCATGTTGATTTGGATTTAGCAGAATATGAAGTTGAAAATTCAGAAAAAAATGTAAAGGTTCCGTACATTGTTACGATTGATGAAGGCTCACAAGAAGTGTTAAGTATCTATCGTAATTTTGCTAGTGACGATCCAATTTTAAAACGTAAAGAATATTTTGTACATTACAAGTTTTTACCGGGGCTAGGGTTTTATGGCTTTGGTTTAATACACATGATTGGTGGTTTATCTAAAACGGCAACGGCTGCACTTCGCCAGCTTCTCGATGCAGGAACCTTGAGTAACTTACCTGCAGGCTTTAAGTCAAGAGGACTTAGAATTAGGGATGATGACCAGCCTTTTCAACCCGGAGAGTTTAGAGATGTAGATGCTCCTGGTGGAAATATCAAAGATCAATTTCAATTACTGCCTTTTAAAGAGCCGAGTCCTACTTTATTTCAATTATTAGGATTTGTAGTACAAGCGGGGCAACGATTTGCTTCAATTGCTGACATGGCGGTTGGAAATGACACTCAAAACCGAGCCGTGGGTACAACAGTGGCTCTCATGGAACGTGGTTCAAGGGTCATGAGTGCGATTCATAAGCGTTGTTACTACTCAATGCGTCAAGAATTTAGACTTTTAGCTAAAGTTTTTGGAACATATCTACCTCCTTCGTATCCATATGCAGTTTATGGTGGAAATCGCATGATAAAAGTTGCAGATTTCAGTGAAGAGGTTGATGTTATTCCAGTTGCAGACCCTAATATTTTTTCTATGGCTCAAAGAGTGACGTTAGCGCAGACTCAATTACAAATTGCGCAGACAAATCCAGGCATGCACAATTTAAGAGAGGCTTATAGACGGGTTTATGAGTCATTGGGAACAAAACAGATAGATAATTTATTAAAACCAGAAATACCACCGATTCCAAAAGATCCTGGAATTGAAAATGCAGAAGCTTTACGAACTCAAGTGCCCAAAGCATACCCACAACAGAATCACGATGCGCATATTGCGAGTCATGCTGCTTTTATTAGGACACGAATGGTGCAAATTAATCCAGTGGTATATGCTTTACTTCAAGCGCACATATCAGAGCACATTTCTTTAAAAGCAAGAGCCCAAACTGTGGCATTAGTGCTTCAGAAACCAGAATTTTTAGAAATGCAGAAAAAAGATCCACAAAGATTTCAAATAGAGTTTGATTCGGCACTGGCGCAAAGAATTGCTGTATTGACTGTAGAGTTACAACAAGCAGAACAAGGAACTGAGAAACCAGACGAGTTAGTGTTATTGAAACAAAGAGAATTAGATTTAAAAGCGATGGACTTGCAACGAAAAGCGCAAGAATTTGCTGTTGAGGAAGAAAGAAAAGGTGAAGAATTTGATGAACGCATTAATTTAGACAAAATGAAACGTGAAGATGCTGAAGAAGCGGGTAAGGAAAGAATAAAAATTGGTGAAGAGAAGATAAACTTACAAAAAGAAAAGTTGAGGCAAGATGTTCAAAAAAGGTAAACGATTTGGTCCTCCTCCTAAAAAAGGACCGCAACCTCAAGGTATGAATAGTGGTAGACTGGTTGAACCTAAACTCAAACAACGTCCAGTAAAAAAAATTCAAACTTTGCCATCGGGAAGAACAGAGAACAGAACAGAATACAGTAAAACAATTAAAACAAAAAAAGGTTTTACAAATGTTCCTTCCATTTATAATGGCAAAGAATTAGATGAAGAGGCCTTGACAAAAATGTACAGTAAAACCAAAACAGATCCTTCAACCAATCGCAGAGTTAAAACCTATAAAACTGCAAAAGAAGCAGTTACTGCTGCTAAAAGAAGAAGTAATCAAATTGTTAGAAGAAATAAAGGTGGTACAACTGATGGAGCTGAATTTGTAAAATTTTTTGGACAACAATTTAATCAAAACAAAGATAAAGTTTTGAAAGAAGCTGTCACAGGTGTTTTCAAAAAAGATTTTCATTCTCGTTTTAAAAACAGAATGAATCAAGCCTTTACTGATTTTGAAAAACAAAAAAAAGGGTCTTCTTATGGAAATAGTTTTGTAGGGTACACTCCTAGCAAAAAAGAAACAGGTATTACTACGAAAGAAACTATGGGTTTAAAAGTAGGAGGCATGGGTTGTCCTCATAGAGAGATGGGGGTCAAAAGTGACATTAAAGGTATTAGTGCCATACAGTTAAAAGGTAAAAAATTTATAGGAGTAAAATAATGATCGCAGAAAGTGTAATCGGTGTTGCCGGTAAAATTCTAGACAAGTTTGTCGAGGACAAAGATTTAAAAACGAAGATAGAAGGAGAGTTAAGAAAACAAACTTTGGCTCTATCTCAAGAACAAGCGAAAGCGAATACAGAACAAGCGAAACATCCATCGTTGTTTGTTTCAGGAGCTAGACCTGCTATTATGTGGATTTGTGCTTTAGGTTTGTTTACTAATTTTTTTATATTACCTATTGCAGAATGGGCGTGTGCTATTTGGGCTCCTAGTGTTCAATTACCAAATCTTCAGACGGGTGAACTTATGTCTTTGACCCTTGCATTACTCGGATTGGGTGGCATGCGCAGCTTTGAAAAGAGTAAAGGGGTTGCAAGAAAAAATTTAAAAGAGTAAGATGATTTTGATTTATTTAACTTTAACCGGAGAATGATATGAATCTATGGTCACAACCAAAAATCACTGAAATTTCAGTAGGTCTAGAAATTAATTCTTATGCTTGTGCAGAGAAGTAATTTGTTATATTTACTTTGTTTTTATTTAAGTTAATTTAGGATAAGGTGTCTAAAAGCACCTTATTTTTTTTATGGCAAAAAAACAAACACAAGTTTCTTATAGTCCTTGTAAGAAAACAAGAAGAAGACATAAACCTTTAGGCTTTAGACATCGTAAAAAATTAGGACCTAAGTCACATTTAAGAATATTTAAAAATGCTTGATATTGATACAGTACAAAATATAAGACACTATATTAAGAAGAGATTAGCGGAAACAAAAGAAGATATTGTTTATAGTATAGACACGATTGAAAAACTACAGTATGCTAAAGGCAAGCTCAGTGCATATGAATCACTGCTTCAGGATCTAAAAGACCTGCAAAAAAGAGAGGATATTTTCAATGACGACATTGATAAAACCTGAACGATTCTCACAGGAAGATAATGAGGACGCACCAAATATTCCAAAAGGACCAGAAGAAATTGCGGAATATATTAAAAAACTACCTAATCCAGTTGGATATAGACTTTTAGTTAGACCTTGGTCTGGCCATAAAAAAACAAAAGGTGGTATTCTACTTTCTGAAAAAACTCAAGAAAACATTCAAATGACAACAGTTGTTGGTGTTGTAATCAAGATGGGTGATTTGTGCTATCAAGATAAAACAAAGTTTCCAACGGGCCCTTGGTGTAAAGAGGGTCAGTTTATTGTCTATGGGCGTTATGCTGGAGCACGATTTAAAACCACATATGGAGAGCATCGTATTTTAAATGATGACGAAATAATTGGAACTATTAAAAAACCCGAGGATATCCTCGCATTATTTTAGGAGATAATAAATGGCCGAACAAAATTTAGTTGAGTTAGACACAGATGAAGTTAAGGAAGAAGCTGTATCTGTAGCACCTCAAGAACAAGAAACGAAACCAGTTTTAGAAGAAGTAGATTTAGGGTATACAGATCCTATTCAAAAAAATGTTAAAGCTACTTCAAAAGAAGAAGAACCAGAAGAGCAAAAAACAAACGACCTAAAACCAGAAAATTTAGAGGAGGTCACTACTTCTGTACAAAAAAGAATTGATAATCTTACTAGAAAGTATAGAGAAGCAGAGCGAAGAGAAAAAGCTGCTTTAGACTATGCCAAAGGATTACAGAAAAAATATTCAGATACTGATAAAAAGTTACACTCAGTTGATGAAAATTATTTAAAAGAATTTGAGGGAAGAGTAGATGCTCAAAGAGAACAAGTAAAAAATAATTTAAAAGCGGCTATTGAAAATAACGATACAGACAAAATCATGGAAGCTAATGATGCTTTAACACGATTAGCTGTTGAGAAAGAAAAAGCTAAAATTCATCAAGAACAAAGAAAAGAAAGATTAGAAGCACAAAAACAACAAGAAGAAAATAAACCTAAAGATATTGTACAACCTCCACAACCTACCCCGTCCCCTGCTACACCTAGAGCAAAACAATGGGCAGAAGACAACAAATGGTTTGGAGATGACAAAGTTATGACCAATGCAGCTTTTGGAATTCACCAAGATTTAGTGGAGCAGGGGTTTGACGCGGAGTCTGAAGACTACTACAATGAAATTGACAAACAAGTAAGGGGATATTTCCCTCACAAGTTTGTTGCTGAAAAAAAACCCGTTCAAACTGTTGCCTCTGCGGGGCGGAAACAGGAAGGACGCAAAACAGTGAAACTCACCCGATCACAAGTGGCTATTGCCAAAAAACTAGGGGTGCCACTAGAAGAATACGCAAAATTCGTGAAGGAGTAAAAATATGAATGAAGCTATTAATAAGACCTCACGCGCCTCAACGGAGAAAAAGGATTTAAGAAATACTCCGTGGAAGCCACCATCAAGTCTAGATGCCCCTAAACCTCCAAAAGGTTATGTGCATCGTTGGATAAGAACCGAGAGTATGGGATTTGAAGATACAGCTAATGTATCTAAGAAACTCAGAGAAGGTTGGGAATTTGTCAGAGCAGAAGAGATTACTAATAGTCTTGGCAAGCATGATTACCCAGTTATTCAAAATGGTCAGTATAGGGGATTAATCGGGGTTGGAGGCCTTGTGTTGGCAAGGATACCTGAAGAAATAGTCGAGTCACGCAGGCAGTATTTTGAAAATGTTACTGCTGATCAAGTAAAAGCCGTGGATAATGACATTCTTAGGGAACAACGACCTGAGATGCCTGTCAATATTGACAGACAATCTCGCGTAACTTTTGGTGGTGGTCGTAAATCATAGTTTTTTGATAAAAGTCACCATCTTATTTTGTTAATTTTTTTAAGGAGAAAACATTATGGCTAATATAGTCGAAGGTTTCGGAATGAGACCATATAGAAGTGGTAGTGGCGCTCCGTGGAATAATGCACAAAATAAATACACAATTAAAAATAACTATGGTACTGCTATTTTCACAAATGATTTAGTGATACCTACCTCTACAGGTAATATTGAAAGACATGTAGCAGGAACAAGTTATGTAACCATTGGTGTATTTAATGGGTGTTTTTACACAGATCCTACTACTAAAAAACCAACATTTAGCGCATTTTATCCTGGCTCAATTGCAGCCGCGGATATTGTAGCTAATGTGATAGATGATCCAGATACAGTTTATTTAATGGATTCGGATGAGGCAATGCCAAGAGCAAGTCTTAATGCGAACTATTCGTTGACTAATGTAACTGGAAGTACTTTAACTGGAAATTCAAAAGTCCAATTAGATACATCTACAAAAGCAACAGGCGCAACATTTGCAGTTAGAGCAATCGCAATTTCTCAAGACGTAAATAATGAGGATACCGCGACTGCGAACACAAATGTTCTTGTTCGTATTAACCAGCACTTCTTTAGAAGTGGTACAGGCTTAGCATAGGGAGATAAATCATGGCTATTTCAAGATCACAATTGGTCAAAGAGTTAGAACCAGGTTTAAACGCCCTCTTTGGTCTAGAATACAACAAATATGAAAACGAACATGCGGAAATTTTCGCAACAGAAGCTTCTGATCGTGCATTCGAAGAAGAAGTAATGTTGACAGGTTTCGGTTCAGCTCCAGTAAAAAATGAAGGTGCAGCGGTTACTTTTGACCAGGCATCAGAGTCGTTTACTGCGAGATACACGCATGAAACTATTGCAATGGCTTTTGCAGTTACTGAAGAAGCTATTGAAGATAACTTATACGATAGATTAGCAGCTAGATACACTAGAGCATTAGCCAGATCAATGGCTAATACTAAACAGGTTAAAGCAGCGAATGTGTTGAATAATGCTTTTAGCGCAAGTTTTACTGGCGGTGATGGTGTTGCACTTTGTAGTGCATCGCACCCACTTGCTAATGGTCAAACTTTTTCTAATACATTAGCGACACCATCTGACTTATCAGAAACTTCTATTGAGCAATCATTAATTGACATTTCTGCGTTTGTTGATGAGAGAGGACTAAAAATCGCAATGCAAGGAGCGAAGTTAATTATACCAAAAGAACTTCAGTTCACCGCAGAGAGAATTTTAAAATCTCCTCAAAGAGTAAGCACAGCTGATAATGACATTAATGCTATGGCTAACATGGGAATGATCCCACAAGGCTATAGAGTTAATCATTATCTAACTGATACAGATGCTTTCTTTATTATGACGGATGCTCCTAATGGCATGAAAATGTTTGTTAGAAGTCCGATTAAAACAGCTATTGAAGGTGACTTTGATACTGGTAATGTCAGATTTAAAGCAAGAGAAAGATATTCTTTTGGTTTCTCTGATCCTAGAGGTATTTTCGGCACAGCAGGTGCTGCTTAAATAAACTCTACTAAAGGGGCTTACGAGCCCCTTTTTTTATTGTATAATACATTTACCAAGACAATATTAATCGTAATGTAGACTGACTTGGCAGACAAACCTAGAGGACTACATTATTCATAGCTAGGAGATATTTATGGCTAACACAACTTTTTCAGGTCCAGTTCGTTCAGAAGGTGGTTTTGTAGACGTTACAAAAAGCACAACGACTGGAGCAATCACAAACAACGCATTTTACGATGATGGTCTTTATGTATCACAAGGTGCTCATATGGAAATGACCGCATCCACAACTGCGGGCCCTGCAAACTTAATTGTAGGAAAACAAACAACAAAAAACAGTGTAGTAGTTGATCCTTACACTTCTTCTGCAACTGCACTATTTGAATTAGGCACAAGATTACATTATGGTGATCGTGTTTATAGATATGCTTATTTAGGTGGTAGTGGAGTTACAGCAGGTAAAGTAGTTGCTTCTGCAGCTCACCAAGGTGCGCATCACAAAGACATGGCAATTACTGCAAATGTTGCAGCAGGCGTAAGAGAAATTTCAATTGAAACAAATGGAACTAACTTAGTAGCCAACGAATACAAAGATGGATATCTTTATGTAAATGATGGTACTGGTGAAGGTCAAATGATGAAAATTGCATCTCATCCTGCGCACGTGCATGGAACGGATCCCTCTGTAGTTATAACTACTTATGATCCAGTCGTTACTGCAATCACTCAAGCAGGTACTCAAGTTACAATTCACAAAAGCAAATACTACAAAGTAATTGTAGCTCCTCATGCAGAAACAAGTGCATTAGTGGGAGTCACACCAAGAGATATTCCAGCAGATCATTTTTTCTGGGTTCAAACTACTGGCCCAATGTCTGTTTTAACTAATGGTACTGTTGTTGTAGGAAATGCTTGTGTTCGTTCCGGTGCTTCAATTGCTGGTGCAGTTGCTCCTGCCTCTGACAATGTTTTACAAGAAGTTGGACAAGTAATGGTTGTAAATGCCAATACTGAATATTCATTAATTGATTTAATGCTTGAATAAAGGTATTTATTATGGGTTTACAATTACAAGTTAAAACTTTTGTACCTGTTGCAGCTTCCACCACCGCATTGGGGGCGGCTCAAACTGTATCAGGTGCGGCTAATTTTACCCTTACTTCTGCCGCAACAGGTGGTACTTATGCAAATGCTAATACTGCTCCAAAAGTATCTTTCACATCAGGTGCTAATATATCAGGTGTTAATTTTACTGTAACAGGAACGGATGTTAATGGAGATGCACAAAGTGAAATCATAGCAGGGCCAAATGCTAATACTGTGTTTACTACTTTGTTTTACAAAACAGTAAGTCAAGTAGCAACCGGAGCAAGTGTTGGAACCAATACTTCTATAGGTCACTCAAATCATGTGACTGGAGTAATTTTTGCCGGTAGAACGAGAGTTAAAGGAATGCAGATTACGACAGGTGGAACTATTGACACTATTGCATTTAAAAATACTTCGCCAGCAGGGACAACTCTATTTTCTTTTCTAGTTGCTACAACTACTAAAGATTATATAGAGCCTTACATTCCTGACGATGGTATTTTGTTTAATGCAGGAGCTTATGTTGATATACCTGCAGGTTCTGCAGGAAGTGCAACAGTCTATTATGGATAACTATGTTTTAGATTTATTAGGTCTAAAGGCAGGAGGTATGCCTGCTCGTAATAAAAAAAATTACAGACCTACTAAATCTGGAGCCGGAATGACTGAAGCAGGGGTGGCTTCTTATCGTAGAAAAAACCCTGGTTCTAAATTAAAGACGGCGGTCACCGGTAAAGTTAAGAAAGGCAGTAAATCTGCTAAAAGAAGAAAATCATTTTGTGCTCGTTCTGCGGGACAAGCTAGAATGCACAACATAAGTTGTAAAAAAACACCTAACAAAAGAATTTGTCAAGCAAGAAGGAGATGGAAATGTTAGATATTATAAAAGATAAATGGGAAGTAATAAAAACTTTCTTTAAATCTAATAGAGATTTTGTTATAATAGCCTTATGTATTTATGCAATACTCTCTTTAATTTTTTAATAAGTTCACTATTAATATTTGTATTTATTATTATAGGTATTGTATTAGGAACTGGAGCTTTGTTATATTATCCAATAGATAGGTTACATTATGCAATTATCTGCAAATTTCACTTTAGATGAAATGACTAAAAGTCAAACTGCAACTCGTTTGAGCATTAACAATCAACCTGCAAAAGAAGAGATTGAAAATATGCGTCAACTATGTGTGCATATTTTACAACCTGTACGTTCTTCTTTTGCAAAACCAGTAACAATTTCTTCAGGGTATAGAAGTCCCGAACTGAGTGAAAAAATAGGGTCTTCTTCAAAATCACAACACTGTAAAGGCATGGCTGCTGACATTGAAATTATGGGAGTGTCTAATAAAGAACTTGCAGACTGGATACACAGAAGTTGTAACTATGATCAATTAATTTTAGAGTTTCATGATATGGAAGAACCCAACTCTGGGTGGGTTCATGTTTCTTATCAAGGAGAGGAATGTAGGTTTCAATATTTACGAGCTTTTAAAGATGAAAATTTAAAAACAAGGTATATACCATGCCAATGACACGAGCTTCAATGAGCAAACAAATAACACTTGGCCCTTCAAAAAGAAAGAAGAAAAAGGTAGTGTCTAGAAAGAAGACAAAAAGAGTGGTAGTATAAGGTATGTTATTGACAAAACACATCATACGATTTAAAGATGACTATTTAGTTAAAATCCCTAAACAGACTAAACGTGTTTGGGATTTATCTGAAAATCGTTGGGGGTACAAGAAAGCATGACAAAAAAAACAAGAGAGATTGATAAAAAAACTTTTAAAGAGTTGTATAGAGATCGTTTACGAGAGCAACAAGTTTTAAATAGAAAAAACTTACCTTATGATGCTGAGTCGGGAATAAGAAAGTATACAAAAAAAGCAAAGAAGCTCGTAGAACAAAGTATTGGGAAAATTGGAGTAGGGCTAGGTTTAGATTTTATGGATGATTATACTACAAAAAGTCGTTACATTGATGACCCAAGTTTTCCTAAACAAAACCAAAGAATGGATCAGTTAAAAAAAGATATTAGAAAATATAACAATAGCCCCAGAAAGAAAAAAAAATATAACAAAGGCGGAATGGCCGATTACATAAAGGATTTGTTATGACCAAATTATGTCCGAGAGGCAAAGCTGCCGCAAAAAGAAAATTTAAAGTATATCCTTCTGCATATGCAAATGCCTATGCATCAAAAATCTGTGCAGGTAAAATTAAAGATCCAAGTGGTACTAAACGAAAAGATTTTAAAGGTCCTAAACCAGCTTCTGCTAAAGATGGTAAATTTATGAATGAAATAGAAAAAGAAGGGCAAAAAAGAAAACGTATTTTAAGAGAACAAAAAACATTTGAAAGAGCAAAACCGAATATTAAACGTAGAGGAAAACCAAAGGGCTATTTTACAGGTGGCCAAACCGGTTTTTCAGGTTT
>Ga0209634_1000988_pt1 | contig 21532 bp, 24 predicted proteins | sample LinPmetageLP40_FD_184043 | JGI IMG/M metagenome (GOLD analysis project Ga0209634, IMG submission 184043) | Marine viral communities from the Pacific Ocean - LP-40 (SPAdes) (version 2) | ecosystem: Environmental > Aquatic > Marine > Oceanic | place: Pacific Ocean | collected 2010-08-26 | reverse complement strand
ACGAAACGATCGTAATACTTAAATTTTAGTGCCTCGGCAATCCCGTAAGTATTATTGGGTGTGTTTTTTTTTAGTATTGATTCAAATGTATCTTTTTGAAATTGATTATATTCTTGTAAATTATCTTCACTTGCCCATTTCATTAATGATCTAATAGTAATACCATCATCTCTCATACTTTTCCACAATGATTCACATTCTCCAGATCTAAACTTTTTAGATTTTTTAGAAAATTCAATCCATTTATCTAGTAAACTTTTATCAGTATTATGTAAAGCCCACCCAACTCTTATCCAGGAACCATAATTATGAGATCTTTTACTAGCTAACATATCAACTAATTTAATTGCTTTTGAAATTTCTTCAATTCTATCTTCAGAAATAATATCAATATTTTTTTTTTCATTATGATCGATAGATAATTTAGAATAATTTTCTTCAATGTTATTTAAATTTATATCTTTATTTAATTCTGTTTTATTATCTTCACTCCATCTTTTATTTCTTAATGATAGTAATTTAATAATATCTCCATTAGATAAATTATTAGTAACCTCGTTATTTTCTTTATCTAATACTTTTTTTAATTTATATGGATTACAATTTGGTTTAGCACATCCGTACATCATCCAAGCATTAGCACTTACTGTTTGTTTATCAACAGCATTTGGATTACTTAAATGTGAAAACATATCTTGCTCATTTACTTTGTCAATAACAGAATTGACAATTAAATGTCTAATTTTCTTATGTAATGTCAAATACGGAAAAATCAAATGAAATCCATCTTTTATTTCACTGTTTTTTATATGATATGCTTCTTTTTCAAATACAAAACAATTCAAATTATTATCATTTACCTCACAATATTTTTTAATAACATCACGATAAATATTAATAATTTGTAAAATTGTATCATTATTATATAATCTTCCTTCTTTAAAATCATCTTCAGGAAAATTTAAATCTATGTCTACTTTTACTGGTCCATAGTCTTTTGGCATTTCAGCAATTGAATATATTAATTTATATTCATTTGCTTTTGCTAAATATTTATTTAATATCTGTTGATTTTTTTTATCAAAACTGAATTTACCAGGAACTATAAGACCACCTAGTGATACATGAGAAAAATCGGTTTGATTCTTTTGAATTCGATTATTATTGCACAAGTCATTAATTTTACTTTTAAGTTTTTTAATTTTTTCCAAGTTTTTTGTCATTATTATCATAAGAATGATTTTTTTAAATATTTAATTTTCAAATTTTTTAAGTCTCTTAAAAATCCAAGAGAAACCGTAATAGAACAGGTATATATATCACAAAATCATACTATATCTAGTGCTTTAAAATAGCATATTTTAGTATTTATTTTACATACAAAACTATTTTTTTTGCGTAATTTATTCAAATCTTTAATATTACTAATATTTTTAATACCATTACCAATATAAAAGTAATATTTACAATAATTTATACATATTGTTTGAAGAGCAAATTCTTCTGCCATAACATTTAAACTAAATAAATTATCTCTAATATCTGGATGTTTTGTCAAAAAATTAATTATTGTATTGTAAATTTTTTTATTAAAAACTATTCCTGCTGAAGCACCAGATGAATAATATCCCTTTATTTTTTTAATATGATCTACTAATTTATTATTTTTAACATAGAAATGTCTACCAACTTTATTACATTTTTTTTTTTTTTTTTTTATATGTTTAATATTTTCTTTGTTTAATGTATTGTAAAATATTGTTCTTGATGTTAAAATCAAAAAATAATTAAAATTATAAGTACTTTTAGCATATGTTAAATTCATAATAATACCTTTTAATAATGTACCAGTACCTTTTTTTTTATTAAATGAGTTTGGATGAATAATAACACTAAATTTTTGAAATAATTTCCTATTTTTTTTAAATTTTTTTGCCATTAATTTGTTACAATTTAAAATAACCAAATATTTGAGCTTAACATATTTATCTATATTTTCTAGTTGTTTTAATAAAAAATTAATATCTTTATGTACATTTATTGATATTACTAAATCGTAAAAATCTTTCTTAATATCTGTATTATCATTTTCCATTTCTTTATTAATTTATAATATATTATTATTTAAAAAAAAAAAATTATATATTATAAAAATGAATAAAATTAGAATAGTTAATGATATAGTTGAATTTAAAAAAAATAATTTTAAAAATATTCATATTTATTTTGATAAAGATAATTTTACACAAATTTATGCTTTAATATTTGGTCCTAAAAATACACCTTATTATGGTGGTAATTTTTTTTTTGATATTCAATTTCCAGATGATTATCCTAACTCCCCTCCTAAAGTTAAATATTTAACAACTGATGGTAAAGTTAGATTTCATCCTAATTTATATCATAATGGTAAAGTATGTTTATCAAATTTAAATACTTGGTCTGGTCCACCGTGGACTCCTGTAATGAATTTAACATCTATTTTATTATCAATTGAAGCTATATTAACAGAAATGCCTATTAAAAATGAACCAGGTTATGAAAACATAAAAAATAATGATATTAGATCAATATCTTTTAATACATATGTATTATATTTTACTTATAAATTAGCAATTATAGATATTATAACTAATAATTTTGATCCTTTTCCAAAAAAAATAATATTAAAAAACTTTAAAAATATAATAATAAAAAATTTTAAAAATGTAAAAACTAATTTAGAAAATAATTTACTTACATATAAAGAAATCTATGGTGTATATCCATATGAATATAAAGTTTATTATACACAAGATAAAATAAATTTAAATTTTATAACTTTATTAGATTTATTTCAAAATACATTATTAATCTAATTAAATAAAAATTGACTTTAAAAAATATTATTATAATTATTATAATAATAATAATGTACTTTTGTTCAAAGTGTAATTATACGTTTGATGTTACTAAAACTCTTTTAGATAATAGTAATCAAATTGAAATTATAACATCGTTATCTGTAATAATTAAAAAAATTAAAAATGATGAAAAACTTACAAATGTCAAATTAAATTTAAAATTTAGTGATTTTGAAAATGATAAAGAATATACTAAATTAAAAGATTCTATTAAAAATAAAATTAAAAGTTTAATAAATAAAGAAAATACAAATAAAATGATTTTTAAATGTTTAAATTGTAATTATGAATCTACAATAGATAAAACAATTAGATTATATTATCTAAATTTAAAAACAGATATAGATATTAAATCAACTATTGAAGATAATAAAATATATATTCAAAATCCTATTTTTCCGCGTACAAAAGATTATACTTGTAAAAATATAAATTGTTTAACACATAAAAATAAAAAAATAAAAGAAGCCGTATATATCAAAAATGAAAATACTTTTGATTTAAAATATATATGTTCTGTTTGTTTTACTGATTGGAATTTAAAATAAATTAAATAAATGATCTATTTTTAACTCTTCTAATTTCCAAATTTCATATTTATCGATAACGGGTCTTTTTATTTTAAAAGGAAGCATCTTTAGTTTTAATTCTTCTAATGCAATTTCTTCAAATTCTAACGTTTCCGACTCTTTATTTATTTTAATTAATGGTTTAGCACCCATTGTAAGTTGTTTTGTTCTTTCACCTATTATACGTACAAATTCATATCTTGTTAATTTATCCTTTGTAATTCTATCTTTTGGATCAACAACTGTTTTGATTTTTATAGTTTTATTATCTAATAATTCATCATATATACACTCATTTGACTCTTCAGATGCTATATCTTCAGTATCTAGAGAAGACATCATAGATTCACTATTATCATTTTTAGACATTATATATATATAAATATATATTTTTATATGATAATTTCAATTTTTAAAAAAATTGAAATTATTATTTATTACAGGTTGTTTAGATAAATAAAATATATAATGTCTGGTTTTCATACATCCACGTATATTGTCACTAATTCAACTAATTCAACTAATTCAACTAATTCAACTAAACCTGTATATATATTGAAAAATAATGATGATCCGGGAGATACCGATTCAGTTGAAATTAACTCTTAAGAATTTAACCATATATGATTTAAAACTTCATTTATGGTTGCTCTTTTTCTGAATGATAACTTTATCATTTTAGATAAAAGATCAATACAATCATCTACATCATTAATTCCTTTATCTACAAATCTTTTATAAAGTTGTTCCTTGATATCAGTATTATTACTTGTTACATAATCTTTTAAATGTCCGTTTTTATCAAAATAGTCTTTATAATATTTTGTTGTTTTCAAGTAATCTAAATTAAAATTACCACATAATTCTATAATTAATTTTAAATGATTGTATTCTTCATTATTATCTGAATCATCCGGGTCAAATAATATTTCTCCAGTTAATAATTCATAAAAAGTACAACCTAACGCCCATATGTCTACGGATTTTCTACAATCCCCCATTAAAATAATTTCAGGTGCTCGATAATACGTTGTACCAAAATCTTCATCCATAATTTCATTATCAGGACAATAATGACCAAAATCAGTTAGTTTAATTTTAATATTATCAAAATATTTTTTGTCCATATAATTTTTACTTTCTTTTTTAAAATCACTATTATCTATAATATTATTCATAATAGATTGATGTATTTTTTTTCTTATTTTTAATTTTGTTTCAGGTAACATTTTTTTAATATTTTTAATATTTTTTTCTTTTTTAATCCAATATTCTTTTTTTATTCTTGAATACAAATTATTAAAATCATTGTGTGTGTATAAATCCATACATTTTTTATCTTTATTATTTATTCCACTAACCAGAATATTGTCTGGTTTAATATCTCCATGAAATAGTTTATCTTCATTATGTAATTTTTGAACCGCTAAACATATTTGCTTAAATATTGTTTTAACAATATTAAGTGGATATCCATTTTTATATTTACCTTTTTTTCCTAATGTATAAAGATTGCCTGCACATAATTCAAAAACAGAACAGGGGAATTTCTCTATAGATGATTCAACAAATAACGATTCAATAAAATATGATTTTAAACTATTAATGTATTCATTTGAATTACCTATTTTTTTTAAAATTTCAATTTCGTCTTTACCATCTTCATAATCATTACTATTTTGAACTTTAATTGCGTAATAATTATTATCATTTATATCAAAAGCTAACCAAACAGTTGAAAATGCTCCATTACCAATTTCATAAATAATATTATAATTTTTTATAATTTCACCCTCTAAATTAATTTGTTTTTCTGTTGTAGTAATACTTTCACTAGAAATTAGTTCACTTGTTTGTGATGCTGAATTATTATCAGTTGATCCTAATGAATCATAGTTTTCTTTCATTTATTTATTTATAAAATTTACTTTTAAATAATATGTATATATATATATATATATATATGATAAAAGACACAAGAAAACTTAAACAGTTAGGTAATGAAGTTAAACCAGGTGAATTATTTTTACATCCAACTTTATTAACTTTACAGAAAAATTTAGATAAAAAAAGTGTTATTCCTTCAGAAATAAATATTAAAGATAATAAAATTTATTTTAATAAGATTAAAGAAGCAAATAATTATAAGGATCTATCAAAACTAAAATTACAAAGTATTTCAAGTATACCAGAAATAATTTATAATGATGTATACTTACTTTATTTATATCAAATAAATAATTTAGAGGATTTACAAAATTTTATTAATAATCAGATTAAAAAAAAAATAAGATATGAAACAATAAATAGAGTAATAAATATTTTTCTAATAAATAAATATGATAATTTTAAAAATAACTATAGTTCATTAATAAATATATATTTATTAATATGTAAAAATTATTGGACTAAAATAAATATAGAAGATTCTAAATTAAACAATTATATAGAATCGTTCTTAACTACTTTTTTTAGAACTACTGATTATAATAATTTTAATTTAGATTGTGGAACTAATCTAAAATCATATTTAAAAACCAAAATAAAAATCTAAAATATATTAAATGTTTAAAGTTGGAAAAACTTATAAACCATCAGTACGTTATATAGTTAGAAAAGTAATTAGATATCAAAATATAAATAAAGATAAAAATTTACGAAGGATTACTACAGACTTATTTTTAAATAAATATCTTTATTATTTAAAAAAAAATAAAAAGTATACAAAACATTATAAAAAAATTAAAGGTAAAGATGGTTATGAAATTGTTTATTATTTACTTCGATTATATGTAAAAAGATATAAAAAAAATTGGTATGATTTAGAAAATGAAATACAATCAGTAATATTTTTTTTTAATAATTATTTAAAACAAATTTAAGTAGGTAAACATTTAAGTAAATTAGTTGTTGTAGAACATTTTAAATTATTGTCAATTATATTTTTAATATTTACAAGTAAATCATAAAAATTATCACTACAACTAATAAAATGTTTTAGATGCAATTTATTAAAAATATTAAACTTTATTATATTTTTATATTCACAAGAATCAACTAAATATTCACTTAATATAACATTATTAATTAATTTTGTTATAAACGGTTTTATAATTCTTTCATATTCAACTTCTTTTATTCCACATTTAAATCTATTCATTACTAATATAAATCCATTATTATCAATAGGTATATTATGAATATTTAATTTTTCATTATAATAAATAAGTTTTTTACAAGTAGATGTAATTAACTGATTTATATTAGTTAATTTGTTATAATCTAATAATTCATCAAGATTTTTTTTATCTAAATTTGGTAATATTATATTTAATTTTTTATTAAAGTATTCATAATTATGTTTGAAATCAGTAGATTTTAAGAATAATAAAAATTTTTTTATTTGTTGAGTATATAATTCATTAGTAGTTTTTAATGTATTTTTAAAATTAACTATTAATTTATTTATCATATCAATCTTGGTTGTTTTATCATTAATATATTCTTCTAAATCAATTAAAGTATTAACTTGAGAAATGATAAAACTTTCATAATTAATTGATTTACTTAACATTGACGAAACATATTTGATATTATTAGATTTATAATGTAAGGAATATGCTTTTTTTATTATAAATGGTAATAAGTTATTTTGAAATTCATAATATTGATAACCTATTTTCATATTATTTTTAATATTTAAAAATATTTCTTCTTCTTCCAAATTATCAAAAACAATAACATATGATTCAATATTTTTTAAAAGACAATTTAAACTATACCAGTTATAATTTCTAATAAAATCATACTCATTTATTAATTTATTTTTTAAAAAATATTCCAAGTCTTTATTTTGAGGTTGTAACATTTTCCAAAATTTACTTTCAATTTTGTTTTCTATACATTTTTCTTGTACAAATTTTAATAATAATTTAAATTTATCATCGAGAGACAAATTAGTATTATTCATTATTATTAAATATCCTAATTTATCATAACTTTGTGTTTTACTTGCAAGTAAGTCAATATAATTTTTAAAATGTATCCATTGTGAAGAAATATTAAAATAATTTCCTAATAATTTAGCATATTCATTAAGTGTTAATTGTTTTTTAATTATAATTAACATTTCATTAACAATAGGATAGTATCTATCTATTCTAAAAACTTTTTTAATATAAAGATTTATAAAATCCATTATTTTAAAAATTCCATTAGTTTTAAAATTTTCTTCATCTTTTATTGAATCGAGTAAAAAATTAAATCCAATTTTATCTAAACTAACACTATAACCAAATAAATTATTAATATAATCTTTTTGATCAGAAAAAATAACATCTGTTTTAATTTGTAAAAAATAATTTTGTTCTTTTTTATATGATATATCTAAATTTGTATTAATTTTATAAGCTTTAAATTTTTGTGACAATTTTTTATCAATAATATTTTTATTATCAAAAGAAAAAATTGTTGAATATTTTGTAATAAAATGTCTACATCTAGATCTAATCAAATATTGTAATTCTAAACTAGAATTAAATATATCTTGACTAATAATAAATCTTTTTTTTTTAATTTTATTTTTTATTGATTTTTCATTCAAAAGAATATTATTATTATCAGGATAAGATAGGGTATATTTATAGTCTTCGTTATTTTCTTTTTCATTACTATTTGATAAACCTAAACCACCTGCTAATAATTCTATATCTGAACCAATATTAGTATTTATATCTTTTTTTTTTACAATAACATCATTTTTTTTAAATGTAATTTCTATATTTTTAGCCCCTAATTCTTCAACCATTTGACAAAACCCTCTTATTTTATATTCTGTTAATTTTATTTGATATTTATTTATTGGTATAAATAACATTTTATTTATTATTTCTAATTTTTTATAAACACAATCTTTTAAAATTTCTCCTTCATCAAAACAAATACAGTAATCAATTTCATGATCATTAAAATAAAATTTTTTATTATTTGATTCATTTTTTAATATATCATTATTTAATACTTGTAAATTTTTTTTTAATGTTGTTGTATATTCATATGGTAAAAATATACAACCTTGAAAATCTTGACTTAAAAAAACACGTTTTGTTTTTTTAAATTTACACCTATGATATAATTTATAATCATCAACAAATATAATCATAGGTGCTGATAATAATAATAAATAAATATCACCAAATTCTAAACTTGTAATATCATCTAAGCATTTGAATAATGATTTTTTAATGCATTTACTTTTATTAAAATCACTTTCATTAAAATTAACTTTAATATGGTCAATACTAGAATCAATATTTTTAGTATTTATAATTGTGTGATTTTGAATTTCAGTTTTATCAAATATTTCAGTATTATTTCTATTTATTGTACTTTTATAAACACTATTTTGTCCTTCTTCTGATATACTATTTTTATGAAAAATACTTTCACTATTAGTTGTATTATTAATAGAGTCGTTATTTATATCATTGTCAAATTCTTCCATTAAAATAGATTATATTTTAAACTAATTTTTTAACATTTAAGAATTCTAATAACCATTCTAATTTATCTAATGGCCATTGTGTCGGAGCATCACACTTACTTTCATCAGGTTTATTGTGTATTTCCATAAAAATACCATTAACATCTAATGCTATTGCTACTTTGCCCATATATGGTATTAATTCTCGTAAACCACCTGATTGAATTGTTCCATCTGCCATTACTTGAGCTGGTTGTTGTAAACAATGTGTTATATCCATTGAAACTAAATTTGTATCTGACCTTAACCAAATTAAATTTCTTGGATCTACTACTAAATCTTGATATCCAAAAGTATTACCTCTTTCACATAAAATCACATTTGAATTTCCAAATTCAATTAACTTTTCTTTACATTTATGCATAGTAGCTGCCGAACAAAATTGACCCTTTTTAACGTGTATGACTTTACCAGATTTAGCAGCAGTTTTTAGTAAATCAGTTTGTCTACATAAAAATGCCGGTATTTGAATAATATCTACTACTTTTGTTACATATGGTATCTGCCAAGATTCATGAATATCAGTAACAATATTTACTCCTACTTCATCTTTAACCTTTTTTAAAATACGTACACCTTCTTCAATACTTACACCTCGATAGGAATTTAATGATGATCTATTTGCTTTATCAAAACTTGTTTTAAAAACAAATTCAACATCATATTTTTTAAAAATATTTTTTAATGTTTGTGCCATAAACATTATATGACCTTCTGATTCTATTACATTTGGACCAGCCATAATAAAAAACTTGTTATTTAATTTTTGATATAATTTACTCATTAAATTATATTAAAATTTAAATCTTTATCTTCCAACGAATTCTTTATAAATAAAAAGATTATCTACATTTTTTCGTTGTTTATCAATATGACTATGAATAGTACCAAATAAACTTTCTTTTGTTTGAACTTTTAATTCTTCTAAACCTTTTTCTAATATACAAGATAATGTTCTTTCTAACGCTTTTCTATCATTTCTATTTTTAACAATTTCAATTAAATTAAAAATACTAAATCTTTCTTGTAAGTAACTAATAAAATTATAATCAATAACAATACTACATCCAAAACAACCAACAAGTGTACTCATATTTCTATAATGATATTTTAATATATCTTTACTATTTTTTAAGACTTCTAATTGTTTTGGTAGATTTTTAACATCAAAAGAATACCATTTATTAGAAAAAGAAAAAATTCTCGTATAATTATTATAATTACTAATATCTTTAAAATCATAATATTTGTTTATAAACATCGAATCGTGCAATACTACAATTCTATCACAAAAATGATTTATATAAAAATAATATAAAGGCAATAATTCACCACGGCCTTTATATTCACTGTAAATTATTGATGTATTTTCTAATTTTTTATTTACTGTTAAAAATTTATAATCGCTATTATCATCAATAATTAATATTCTGTTTTTATATAATTTTCTAATACTATCATAACATTTAATCCATAATTTATCTTCTTTCTCGTTTGTAACATTTCTTAAAATTACAAAACCAATAATAGGTTTAAATACAATATCATCTTTATAATAATTTTGATAATTTTTAAATTTATTTGTTATTTTAACAGGAGTAATATTTTCTAATTGTTTTTTAAAATTAATTAAATTAGTTATTTTATTTTTTGTGTTATTTTCTAAATTTTCATTTAATTTTTTAATATTTTCTGTACTATAATCTAAATCATATATTAAAAAATTATTTTCATCAATAACTATTTCATCTTTATTTGATAATACCAACGATAATTTTTTAACTTTTCCATAATGTGGGTCTTTTTCAAATGTATCATTATTTACTAATATAGCTTTCACTTTTTTTCTAATTAAATTTATTAAAATATATAAAACATTAATATGGTTAAAATCAGAACCATAAGAGGCTTCTTTTATAGATATATTATTCAAATCTAAATATAATGCTTTTTTATTATTAAAAATTTTAAAATCATAATGTTTATTATTCATTTATATTATAATTATTATAATAATATAAATTTTTTTTTAATTAATAAAGGCTCGTCCTTTATCATTCTTCCAGTCCTTTTCCGGTCTATCAATTATTTCATTTCGTTCACTAATTGAATCAAGTATATATGGTTTCATACCACTTTTAACCATTTCACATCTCAAATTAGCAGTATCCTTAGGAAAACAAGTTCCACCAAAACCATTTTTACCATCATGACCTGGAACTGTAGAATGACTATGTTGAATTCTATCATCATTACATGCTAATTTTCTAACATTTTCATAATTTACATTTTTTAATTGACAAAATTGTGAAATTTCATTACAAAAAGAAACCTTTGTTGCTAAAAAACAATTCCTAAATAATTTAACCATTTCTGCTTCACTATTTAAAATAAAATGTAAATTATTATTTTTAATTTTATTATTTTTAAAAGCTAAATTAAATAATTCTGTTATTTTATTAACAAATCCAGAATCATTATTATTTTTTAAACCAAAAATCCAATCTTTATTATCAATAAAATCATTAATAAAATTTTTTTCGGTTAAAAATTCGGGCATAAAATTACAATCTAATAAATCACTTGTCCCAACAGGTATTGTTGATCTTATAACTATAAATCCTTTATATTCAATTAATTTTAAATTATTTACGACGGTTTTAACAATTTCTATGTGACAAGAACCATCTTCTTTCATTGGTGTAGGAACACTTATAAATATTATATCACATATTTTTAAATCTTCTAGTTTAATTCCTTTTGGTTTACATAATTCAGGATTTAAATCATAAGCTAAAATATCTATATCTTTACATTGTAATTGATATGTTGCTTTTCCTACAAAACCATTGCCAATAATTCCAATTTTCATTATATTATATATTATATATTATATATTATATTTTTTTTTGTAAACTTATATAAATATATATTTATAAATATTATAATGGATATATCTGAAATAAAATCTAAAAATATGTTACCTATACTTTTAGAAATTATAAAAAAAAATTTAGAAGATAACACAACAGAATTATCACGAATCCCATCTCCTTCTGCTAATAGTTCACAATTATATTATAGTTTTAATGAAATAAAAGAAGAAACTAAAGATACATATATTTTAGTAAAAACTAGTTGGCCCTTAATTAATAAAGAAATAACAATAGTAACTTATTGTATATTTATGGTAAAATATAATAATAAATATTATATTGTACCATATCAAGAAAATAATTATTATTTTATTGAAGAATATGAAGACGATGAAAAAAGTATATAAATAATTATTATCTACCACAAAATATTTTTTTTATAAAAACTTCTTCATTTTTATTTTGTAAATAAATATTAGATTGAATATCTCCTAGTAAACTTTTAATTGTATTATTATTTGTTAAATTTGTTTCATATTCAAAAATACAACTTAATAATCTTTCTAATGTTTTTCTATTATCTCTATTTATAATACAATTTACTAAATTTTTTATATTATATTTTTTTTGAATTTCTAATAAAAAATTATAATCAATTACATAACAAACTCCAAAACACCCGATTAAATTATTTATATTTTTTTTATGAAATTTATAAATATTATTACCATTATTTAAATAAGTTGTAAAAAACTGAAAATTATCTATATCTATTTTATATGAATTATTACAAAAAGAAAATAATCTTGTATAATTCTTATAATTATTTATATTTTCAAAATCTATTTTTTTTTCTATTTCCATTGTATCATGAAGAATTACGACTCTGTCACAAAATCTATTGTCTAAAAAATAATAATATGGTAATAACTCACCTCTTCTTGAAAAAGAACAATTAATTATAGTACAATTTTCAAGTTCTATATTAGTTAAATATTGATTATTGCTATTATCATCTAAAATTAAAATTGGATTATTGTAAAATTTTCTAATACTTTTATAACAATTTATCCAAAATTTGTTTGTTTGTGATGAATTTACATATCTTAAAATAATAAATCCAATTTTAATTTTATTATTTTGAATTATTTCTTCTATATTTTTACTATAAGTATTATGTAAATTGTTATATTCATTAATATTATAATAAGTAAAAATATTTTTATTAAATATATTTGCTAAACCATTATAATCATTTCCTCTGTTAATTTTTCTTTTAATATAATCTTCTTCTGATTGAATACTATAATTATTAATAAAACACTCTAGATTTTCAATTTTATCATAATTTGGAAAAGATAAAAAAAAAATATTAGAATCATTTTTAAAATTTATATTATTAATATTTATTAATTCATTTTTTGTATTAATTATTTCACCATTAATAAATTTATTATTTTCTGATAAACTATTTATTTTATAAAAACACTTGAATTTACTATCTAATTTATTATCACATTTTAAATAATTTGGTAATAAACGTTTATATTTATCATTATTATTTTTTAAAAAATTAGAACCATAATTTAAACAATGTAAAATTAAATTATTTGGATAATTATAATTTTTTAATAATTCATCTATATTATTATATTTACTATTTAAATTTATATATTCATTACCATCTATATGAATAAAATATTTTTTACAATGTTTATTCATATATGGCAATACTATATTATTTAAAACATTCATTTTTACTTTTCCTTTTTTATTAATTTCTATAATATCTATTTGATTTTGAAAATTATAATTTTTAATTATTTTTTTTATTGATACTTTTGAATTATTATCAATAATTAAAATTTTATCAAAACCGATTAGTAAATGATAAATAATCCATTCTAATATATTATTTTCGTCTTTTATATTTGTTGACAATATATAATTATTTTCTAATGAAAACAATTTTTTAATATTTTTAATATTTTTTTTTTTATTTATTGGTTGATTATAAAATTTAATTTTATTATTTTCTGACAAAATTAATTCTTTATTATTATCAAATGTTAACAATAAATATTTCTTCGTCCCATAAATAGGGTCTTTTTTAAAAAAAGTATTATTAACAGTTATAATTTTATTACTATTTTCTAATATTAAATCTAATACGTCTAAATAATTATTTTTAATTCCGTATTTTGCGTTTATTATTTTACAATTAAATAAATTAATATATTTCATTAAATTATTGATAAATAGATAATAAAAATCCAAAAATATTTTCTATAATATTAATTGTTTGATAATCTACATTTTTATTAAATTTAAAAATATTAAATTTATCTTGAATTTGTTTTATATTTTTAAGTGTTGCTATTGTTAGTAATCTATTAGAACCATTCCATAAATGTTTATTTTTATATTTATTTAAAATAACATATTTATCATCTGATTTTTCTAATAATGAAGTTAATAATTGAATTTCATTACTATTATTTATTTGGTCTTTTTTACTAATATTTAAAAAATTAGTTTTTCGTATATTACTTAGTAATTGTTTTATAATATTTATATTTATACTATCATCAATTATTATTGCTTTGTCAAAAAAATTATTAATATAATAATAGTAATAAGAAATTAAGGGATTATCAAAATCAAATTTATTTTTTATTATTTTACAATTTACTAATTTTTTATCAAACTTAACATATGATAATACACTACTACAAATAAATATAATTTCACAGTCACTGTATTCTCTTATCTTATTATATAATTGTATCCACATTTTATTACTCTCTTCATCTTTAACATTTCTTTTTATAATAAATCCATATGAATTGTCAACTAACTTTTCATCAATTAAATTATCAATTTCTAAATCAAAAATTTTTATTTGTTCCCAATCTAAATCCTTTAATTTTTGATTACTTATAAAATATCTTTTATCATTAAATGGTCTATCATTAACGTATTCTATATAATCATTATAATTATCTGTTTTTTTAATTTTTTTTACTAATATTTTTGTTATATCTAAAACTGATTTTTCCCATTTTTCATCACTTCCTATATTATAAATTTCTCCAAAAGTACCATAATTTAATATGTTTTTAATTGCGGTACACACATCATATACGTGAATAAAATTTCTTATTGTCTCGCCTTTACCGTGAATTGTACATTTTTGGTTATTTTTTAACATATTAATAAATTTTGGTACAAGTTTTTCTGGATACTGATTTTTTCCAAATACATTATTACATCTTGTAATTATTATTTTTAAATTAAAGGAATGAATATACGATCTAACATACATTTCAGCTGCCGCTTTACTTGCTGAATATGGATTTGTTGGACATAATATTGATTCTTCTGTTTTTTCGCTTTCATTTAATTCTGATTCACCATAAACTTCATCTGTACTAAAATGTAATAAAATAATGTTCTTATTAGTATTTTTAATCGCTTCTAATAGTGTATGTGTTCCTAAAACATTATCATTAGTATATTTAAGTGACTCATTAAAAGAATTATCAACATGTGATTGTGCCGCAAAATGTATAATATGACTAATCTTATGTTCATTAATTATTTTAACTAATAACTCATAATCACACATATTTCCTTTTATAAAAGTATATCTATCTGAATTTCGTACTTCTTCATTAATATTTTCATTATTAGCACAATAATATAAAGCATCAATATTTACAATATTAACATTTTTGTCATCCTTAAATAAAAAATTAATATAATTAGAACCAATAAAACCAGAACCTCCAGTTATTAATATATTCATATTTATTAACTAAAATAAATAATATTTTTTTAATAAACTTAAAGTTTTATTATTATTTAACAATTTATTTATTATATTTTTATCTAAATATTCCCAAAATTTATGAACACCGAATGGTTTTTCATAATAAAATTTTTCAACTGAAAACTGATTTGCTATTTTATATGGAGCTGGATTAATAATATGTTTTTTTACAACAGTAAAATATCTATCTTCTGGAAAATATTCTTCTTCAATCTTTTTAGCTTCTATTGCTTTAATTATTAACGATTTTTTTCTTAGCGATAAACCACCATTTTGCCACGGTATATTCCATTTTTTAACAGGTGCTCCTATAAACCCATACTGACAACATTCTTTTATAAAATCCTCATTGTAATTACATATAATAGAATCAATCTGAAATACAAGTATATTTTCACCATCTAAATTATTCCAAAAATCAACACTAGTTAAATAATTATTATATTCTTTAATTAAAAGATTTTTTAAATTTAAGTTTGTTAAAATAATATTTTTATTTATTATTTCTTTTTTAAAATTTTTGTATAATAATTTTTTATTTAAAATTCCGTGAAAAATATGAATTTTTATATTTTTTATTTTATCAAGTATATTTTTGACAACTAATATTAGTAAATCATCATTTCTTGGTTCAATTATTATTGCTAAATCTATCATTTAGTAAAATACTATAATTTATTTCTATATATATATATATATGTCTAAATTTACTAAAATGTCTGATACAGAAAATATTTATGGAATGATTGGAGGACAAAAAATTCCAATATTAAGAAAAATACCTGAGATAGAAGGCGGCAATAGAAGAAAAAGATCCCCTTCTCCAAGAAGATCCCCAAGAAGAAGATCCCCTTCACCAGGAAGAAGATCGCCAAATAAAACAGTTAATAAAACAGTTATAAAAACAAAACCGAATGGAACAGTTGTTAAAAAAACAGTAACAAGAACCCCTTCTCCAAGAAGATCCCCAAGAAAAAGATCCCCTTCTCCAGGAAGAAGATCTCCAGGAAGAAGATCTCCAGGAAGAAGATCGCCAAATAAAACAGTTAATAAAACAGTTATAAAAACAAAACCGGATGGAACAGTTGTTAAAAAAACAGTAACAAGATCCCCTTCTCCAAGAAGATCCCCAAGAAAAAGATCCCCTTCTCCAGGAAGAAGATCTCCAGGAAGAAGATCACCAAATAAAACAGTTAATAAAACAGTTATAAAAACAAAACCGGATGGAACAGTTGTTAAAAAAACAGTAACAAGATCCCCTTCTCCGGGAAGAAGATCTCCAAATAAAACAGTAGTTAACAAAACAGTTAACAAAACAGTTATTAAAAATAGATCACCATCGCCAAAAAGATGTGGTCAAAAAGGTCAAGCTGCTTTTTTTGAACATTGTGATTTTAGCGGTGCTAAAATATGTTTACGACCTGGAATATATAATAAAGATGAATTAAGGAGACGTGGATTAAAGAATGATACATTGTCATCTGTTAGACCTAATGGTTTTATGGTTAAATTATATGAACATAATGGTAGTGGTAGAACAATACTATTAACAGAATCAACAAGATGTTTAAAAACGAAAATTATGACACTTACAAAAACTTGGAACGATCAAGTATCTGCTATTGAAGTAATAAGACCAGGTGGTTGTATGATTTTATAATTTAATTTATATAATTTAATTTATTCCATTTAAATTTTAATAATGTTTCTTTTTCATTTCTATCTTTTAATATACTTGATTTTGATATATCGCAAATAATTAAATTGGGATATATTACAATACTTTTAAACTTTTTACTTATAATGGATAAAATAATGTCTGAAGAAAATAAAAATTTTTCTAAATATTCAAGATATATTTGATAAACTTTTTTTTTTAAAATAATAGCAAATGTTCCTAATGAATGATTAGCATCATAATAATCTTGATGATAAGTTATTTTAGTATAATCAATTGGATTATACCAATAATGTTGTGATGAACCTAAATATATTATATCACAATTGTTTATCAAATTCTTATATTTTGGTAATAAAGTATTTAAATCCTTACTCACAAAAATATCATATTCTAAAATAGTAATTGATTTATAATCATTTTTAATAGCATCTTTTATAATTCCAATAATTGATTTAATATGTGATATTTGATTTCTATTTAATTTATAATTTTTATATTTGTCATAATAACTTTGTAAATTAATATCATTAATATCATTAATATTCTTTGATTTTGTTAACAAATATAGGTCTTTTAAATCATTATTATTAAATTTAACTGAATTAAAAAAATTATAATTAATATTTATTTTAGAAATATAATTTTTAAAACGTTTCTTTTCATCGTTATTTTGAATTAAAACGTATACATTATCAGTATAAAATTTATTCATTAATTATATTAAAAATAATACTTTAAAAAATTATAAAGAATAAAATCTAATAATAATTAATGTTAAGTTTAGATAACTCAGTATCTGTTTTATCTTCAGTGGGTTTAACCCTTGTTAGTGGATCTTTAATCTCAATATTATCATATTCACATAGTAATGAAGTTACAGATAATTGTTGTATAGATAATAATAATTGCGATACAACAAAATGTAATGATGAAGTATTTAAAAGACCTTGTCCAGTAGGTAGATTATCTAGAGGGGTTTTATTAACTGGTATATTATCTATAGGTGCTTCTAATTTATTATCTGTAGTATCAACATTAAGATAATTTTATAAAATTATTTTATAAAATAATATAATGTTACCATATGAATTAAATATTTATAAAGCAATAAAAATTTCAATATATAATTTTTTTTCTGATATAAAATCTTCTTGTTGTAATTTTTGGAATAATTCTAATATAAAATCTAAAAAAGAAAAATTAGATTAAAAAAAATAAATTAAGAAAAATTGAAAATTAATTAAATATATAATATTATATATTTAATTAATGATGTCTAATAATATTATTCGTAATACTGATAACCTTATTGAGATTGCTAAAACTGGTGATATGAAGTATCGTCTAGCAGCAACTCTATATAATGGGAAGCCTGTTGGTAAACCGTGTGTAAACACTGAACGTAACTATTGTCGAGGACATATATGTCCTAGTCTCCATGCTGAGGCTAAGAGTATTCTAGATTATTACGGAAAAGACCTTACTTATTCTAATAAATTAGGTTGGGTTTTATCATCTAATCAAAAACAGGCAAAAGTCGCGTATAGAGCAAAAGTCGCGTAAAAAACTAGATCTTTTTGTTGTAAGAATTAATTTGAAAAATGAATTAGTTAATGCAAGACCTTGTTATAATTGTCTTGATATGATGAAGGCTGTTGGAATTAAAAAAATTTACTATAGTATTGAAGGTAAAATAATTTGTGAACGAGTTAATCATATGGTAAGTATCAATGCTAGTAATATTGCAAGGAGTATGGAAGCTAAATTTTATCGTGCTCCTGTTGATTTCAACGAATATTTTAAGAAACTAATAATTAAAAACATTCCGTCAGAACTACACATAGAAAATATAAAATATTTTATCAAACATAATTTTTTACTTACATTACCAGAGTGGACTTTTAAAATTACAAAAGATAAATTTGTTATTTACGACAATAATAATATAATCTCGTGTATTGTAAATATTATATGAAAACCTTTGATTTATCAAAAAATTGATTTAATAAAATTATATATATATATAATTTTATTATTAATGGACCCTATCCGCAAACTAAGTGTAGCGTTTACCAAAAATAATCTTGATGAATGTCAGACTATTATAGATAATATTTCTGAAGATAGCATTAATTCTAAAATGAAAAAAGGATATATTAGTCTTTGTCTTCGATATTATATTAAAACAAAACAAAATAGTCTAATTAGAGATATTATATATTCAACAAGTTGTCTAATGAAAAGAGATTACCTGGATTACTGTATTTATATTTACTCCTCAAATAAGATAGAATCTATAAAAGTTTTTCAAGAAAAAGTAATTTCAAAAGAACAACTTCTTAGTAAGGACATAGACCTTCTAATTAAAAATAATTGTATTGAACTTCTAAAAGAACTAGACGGATATTACATAAAATGTTCTTATCCATCGCATCATATTGATTATAGTAAACTAAAAAAATATAAAATAACAGAAAAGAAAGATGAGATTATTAAATATTACATAGATAAGATTCCTAATTACTCAGATTTTATTTCAAAACTAGAAAATGTTGATGTTCTACTTGACGGTGGTAATATTATTCATAAAGGAAAAGAAGTTAATCTTAAAAATCTTGAATATATTCTAACTAAATCATTTCAAACTTATAGTAATCCTCTTGTTATTATTCATCAACGGCATTTTAAAAATAAAACACCTCAAAATATATCTTTTCTTGAAAAATATAGAGAGTATATTTTTCAGACACCGTATAATGTTTATGATGATTATTATCAAATACTTGGGATGATTTATAATGATATTCCAATTGTTACAAATGATCTTTTCCGCGATCATATTTTTGATATGTTCAAAATGTTTGATTCTAAGAATAATCAAGTTAAACATTATATTGAATCTATGTGTCTAAAATATGGAAAAAAAATAGACCCATATATAGAATACAGTTTTTGTATTCAGTATGACGAAGAAAATATTTATATTCCATCAGAATATGGATTCTATTCATTTAAAATTTGAAATTAAATTATATAAATAAAAACATTTTTACTTATATAATGACAGATTTAGAACCAATACAACGCTATGTTAACTCTGATAATTCTTGCTTGTTTTCATCTATTTCATATTTAGTTGATAAAAGTAATTTTAATGAAAATAGTAGTATTATATATCGTATGATGATTGTAGATTACATTAAAGATAATGATAATGTTAAAGAAGATTTTTTAGGAATGTCAAAAGATTCATATATTGAAAAAATTGCAGATCCAGATAGTTGGGGAGGAGGAATAGAATTAAAAATTTTTTCAGATATATTTAAAATTAAAATTGCTAGTATTGATATTGAATCTACTCGTATTGATATTTTTGGGGAAACTAAAGATTATGATAAAATAATTTTTCTTATTTATAATGGATATCATTATGATCCTCTTGTTATGAATAGTAAAGATGATATGGAGTCTGATGTCACTATTTTTGACTCTAATGATTACACAAATATAATACAATTTAAAGAATATATTGAAAATTTAAAAAGTAAAGGACATTATGTAGATTTAGAAAATGTACATAATTATAAATGTAATAACTGTAATGAAGTTTATGAAAATGAAGAACTTGCTATGCTACACGGCGAACAGACAAATCATTGGAATTTTAAAAATATTTAATTTAATATAATCATATCTGGATCGACGTTGTTAGTTTTTGTTTTTGTTTTTGTTTTTAACGCTCCGCCTTTTTTACTGTATCTAGATTTTCTGGATTTTCTAGATTTTCTAGATTTTTTAGATTTTCTAGATTTTTTAGATTTTCTAGAACGTCTTCTTTTAGCACCACCGACAAGATGAGGTTCATCTGTACCACAATCACCACCTTTTTGTGATTTACGACGTCTTCTAGATTTTCTAGATTTTTTAGATTTTCTAGATTTTCTAGATTTTCTAGATTTTCTAGATTTAGATTTTCTAGCACGTCTTCTTTTAGCACCACCAACTAAGGTTTCTTCAACAGGAAGATCACCACCTTTTTGTGATTTACGACGTCTTCTAGATTTTCTAGATTTTTTAGATTTTCTAGATTTTCTAGATTTTCTAGATTTAGATTTTCTAGCACGTCTTC
>Ga0209634_1000985_pt1 | contig 21551 bp, 24 predicted proteins | sample LinPmetageLP40_FD_184043 | JGI IMG/M metagenome (GOLD analysis project Ga0209634, IMG submission 184043) | Marine viral communities from the Pacific Ocean - LP-40 (SPAdes) (version 2) | ecosystem: Environmental > Aquatic > Marine > Oceanic | place: Pacific Ocean | collected 2010-08-26 | reverse complement strand
ATTATTTACACAATACCACTTTGGATACGTCATTAATTCGGGAGTTCTATCAGTTAAACATACATTACTAAATTGTTCTTTTGCGGTTTGATTAAACTCACCCTTTTCACTCATTGGCCAACCATTTAACATCTTATTTACATATTCGCTATCAGTTTGATAATATGATTTTACCTTATCATATATTTTAGATAGTTTATTTGCATCTTCACCATTCATAATAGTCCACATATCACCTAAACCAATATTTAATTGATTCCAATATGGTGTGTATATTTTATTAGCATCTGAGTTAAAGTCGAACTTATGTGGAAAGTTTACATCATCAGTACCCCTATTTCCTATATCCAATCTCATCACAAATACTCTATCGTAATCACCTTCTATTAATTTTAGTGCTGAACTTCTTGAATAGAAAAATGATAATGTTTTATAAATAGTTGCCGTTTTGTACATTGTTGAATTTCTATCAAATCCCTCATCGAACCATTTTTGGTTATCACATATTTCTTTTTCGGTTATATCAAAATCTATTTGTGATTCAAACATACTTTTTTTGGGATTATATAAATCAACTATTTCATTCTTATCCCAAATCTGCCACGAATGTATATAATAATCTACATCATAATCTTTAAAGAAATTTGTTATTTTCTTATGAGATTTTATACCAGATTGCATATCGTTAGTACTAATAGTACCAAAGTAACCAGAAAGTACAACTGCTATTTTCATATGTATTGAGTTAAATTTTGTTCTTTTAAAAATTCTTCCCAACCTGGTGATGGTTGTTTTCCTTTTCTAACCATATTAAAGTATATTGGGTTATCCAACTTTGCTACAAAATAATTTTCTATATTATTCTTTGCTAATTCACTACCCTTAACTTCAAAGTTCCAAGGAGTATATTCGGGTTTTAAGAATTTTAACAACTCACTTTTTCTCCATATTGCTGGTTGTACTGATGTTAACCAAGGACTATTAGGAGACATTTTATGCATAGTATTAATACTTTCTAAATATTCATACTTAGCAAAATCAGGAACAGGACTTAACATTATTTTGTTTACCTTATGATTATCCATAAACTTTAGTAGGTATTCTATGTATTCATTAGTTAACAACTGAGATAAGTAATAATCATCTAAAACAAAAAATACATATTCAGTTTTGGTTTCAGATATTGCTTGAATAATTCGTTCACCCCATTGTTTTTTACCTGGAGTTATAAATTTATATTTAGATATATCTAAATCTTCTGTTTCACTAACTATTAATGTTTCTATATTTGGTTCGAAGTATCGTTCATATAAAATACTAAAACCTGGAATTAAATCCAAATACGAATCACAAGTTCCTACTATGGTTGTTAAATTCATACTTATATTAATTCTTTAATCTCTTCAATAGTAAATTGTTCAACTTCATTTGAAAAAGGACCTTCATCTAAAACCTTCTCATGAAAGTTTTCACCTGGTTGTAATCCTATTATTTTAATTGGATACTTTTCCCAACTAGAGTTACCATATTTTTCAACCATTGCTCCTAATAAACTTTTTATACTCATTGATTTCATACTCGGACAATATGGTGTACTATCAGTTGCATTTTCCATACAATCTAAAATTAAATCAATAGCTTGTTCTACTGTCCAAAAGAATCTTGTTGCATCAGGTTCGGTTACAATTAACTCTTTCTTTTGTTCTATTAAATCTTTCCATTTACATAATACTGAACCTGTTGAATATAATACGTTACCATATCGTACAATACGATATTTACAATTTGAATTTAAATTCTGATATTGTTTTGATAATCTTTCCATCATCAGTTTAGTAGCTCCATATACACCAACAACTTGTGCTGCCTTATCAGTAGAAATTGCTAATACAAAATCTAAGTCTTGCTTTAAGGATTGTTCATATATGTTAAATGAACCAATTACGTTACTTTTTAGATTCTCACGTACAAACGTTTCGGCTAAACCAACATGCTTAGATGCAGCTAGATGGAATACACCATTTACATCTTTCATTGATTGTCTTACCTCAAATTCATCTGAAATATCACCTGGATGTATTTCTATATTTGGATGTCTTTGTTTCATCATTACCAATGTAGCTTCATCTCTACCTATAATTCTAACTCGTGCACCTTCGTTTAATATATGCTTTACCAATGGTTGTCCTAAAAAACCACCACCACCAGTTACGAGATATAATTTGTTTTTTTCAATTTGTATCATTATTATATTTTTTATTATTCTATTGTTTTAAAATCTTTAAATACTGTAAATTCAGTTAAATCTCTATATCCATTATCTTCACCCAAATCACTCATATGTTCTGGATAGTTTTGGAACATTGATAAACCATGTGCTGCTTGTTGAGGAGTCATATACATATTCCAACCATGAAATGTTATATCATCATCTTTATAGTACTTTTCACTTCTACCTTCGTATCTTGCTTTCTTAAACCAATTATATGCATCTTTATCATCGGTTAAAATCATACCACCTTTCCAAATAGGAAGTAGTTTTTTAATGTGAAATGATAAACACATAAACTGATTAGGAACATACATATTCGATGTCAATCGTTTTGCGGCATCCCAGATAGGATATGGTTTCAATTGGTACATACCCTTCCAATGATTAGTTTCTGCTCTCTTATCGAAGATAACATCACCTCCAGAGTGAACTATGGATTGTGGTACTGATAAGTAAGTTTGTGATGGAATAGTTACTTCCTTCACTTCCAAATACTTACAAACTAAGAATAGTGCATTTGTACAACTATCAATTGATACAGCATATGGAGAACCTGTATATTCAGCTATATCCTCTTCAAACATTCTTACTATTTTGTATGGACTGTGTTTCATATTAATCTTTTGTTAGAATATAAAATTTCTTTGTAAACCCACAAGCTTCAAATAACTTCATACTTATTTCATTATCTATTTTTACTTTTGCAAATGCAGTTGGGAAAAGTTTCATACATTCATTAATCATAAACTTACCTAAACCTTTACCTTGATAATCAGGATGTGTACATACTCTAATATCATCTTCTATTACACCAACATATCCTGCGGGTTTATTATCTACCAATCCAATACGATAAAATCTATAATGATTTCTCATATATTCAGTTTGCATCTCTTCAGTAATATGAACTGATTTTATAAATCCATCCAATACTCTTTCATCATTTCTAAGAATTCTTACAAATTCCCAATATTTTGGTGTACAATTTATTAGTTCCATTCGCAAATCTTTTGTAAATCTTTTCCTCCTTTATAACCCCAATATGCTTCCAAATATCCTCTATGAGTTGGCATATCCATCATTGGTGTTAAACAAGTCCCAATATCAATGTATGTGTTATTTGGAAACTCTCTAAATAACTGATATATTGCTAAGTTAGTAAAGGATGCAGCTGAAAATAGAAATAGATGATTTTCTATATTATTTTCCCTAATCCAATTAGCCATAATTTCAATAGTATCATAATTATTACTCATAGCGTTATAACCAACTCTAAAATCATTTACAAAAAATGGTAATCTATCTAATTTAGCACTTTCATGTCCAACAAATACACAATCCCTACCATAAAATATAGGTAATATTTCATTAACAAATGATGGGTAGTTTCCATTTACCCAAAGGTTAGCCCAAGTTAGAGATTCATCATCTCCTCCAGCTAAATCAACTTGCCAATCAAAGTTTTGTTTACCAACACAACAACTACAACTAATACCTTTGTAATAGTTTGGTTGTTTATATTGAAGAGATTCCACTAATTTCTTTTGAGAAAAACTATGTTCCTTTGGGTCAAAATGTTTAAAATCTGCTGGTTGGTAGACACCACCCTGCTTCTTTTCACCTATTTGTATTAGATTACTATCTAACTTTAATTCTTTGTTTTGTAATATATGCATTTCACCATCAGAAAACCTAGAGAAAGCAAAATGTTCTTTGTTTCTAAGTTTATCTCTAAATGTAATAAAATGAGTTCTAAAGTTTTTCATTTCTTAATATTTTTAGTACTTTTTCTGAGGTATAACCATCTCCATAAGGACATGATATACTAATATACGGATTTTCTATGAGTTTTCCAAATAAATTATTTAAATGTTTTGGGGTTTCACACATATGTAAATGACCTGTTTTTAAACCTTCAGGTCTTTCGGTTGTTTTTCTACATACAATCACCTTCTTATTAAAAAATGTACCCTCCTCTTGCAAACCACCACTATCTGAAATAATTAGATTTGTTTCTAACATAATATTAATTAAATCTTTATGCTCCAATGGTTCCAAAACAGTTACGTTTTTCAAAATAGGTCTATGCTTCTTAACATTTGGATTGGGGTGTATAGGAAGTATAAATTCATAATGAGGATATTCCAATGCTAATCTTTCAATCTCAGTAAACCACTCATCCATCCAATGATGATTTTCTCTTCTATGTAATGTAATCAATATCTTATTTAACATAGTTGGTTTATCAAACTCTATTAAGTTATCTAATACCGAATTACCAACTATATGAATTTCACCATGTACTTTTTCATCTTTCAGATTTTGTGCCGATAATTCAGTTGGTGTAAAGTTAACATCAGCTATCCTAGCTATCATCTGTCTATATCCTTCTTCTGGATATGGATGTTCTAAGTTACCACTTCGTAAACCTGCTTCTAAATAATAGATTCTTAACTTACGATTAAATGCAGCTAAACCACATCCAAATACAGAACCAGTATCACCTTGTACTAATACTCCTCTAAAATCTCCATTTGGAAATTGTAACATACAATCTGAAATAATAGAATCTAATCTATTTGAGTTTTCTGATATTGTTATCTTATAATCAACTTCCACATTTTTTAATAAGTCAATATGCTGACCTGTAAATAAAAGTTTATACTCACTCCTATCCATAAGTTTGACTAAAGGCTTAATCTTTAACCATTCGGGTCTAGTCCCAAAACATAATAATATTGGTTTATCTTTCATTTACTAATTTCCAACCTTTTAATCTTTGTTCTCTAAAATATTCGTTCATAACTTGTCTGAATGGAGTACCTTCTACGTTTGTTTGATTCGAAGTCCATAAAGAGTTTGCATCTCCACCATATTCACCACCTTTTAAACTTCCCCAAAGTTCCATATCATCTCTTGGATGCGGTGGTACAAATGTAGGAATATTAGCATACTTTTGTAACATATAAGAAAAGTGCATATCTTCACCACAAGTGTTATACTTTGGTTCAGGTAATTCTCTTGAAAAGTGGGATAACCATTCTTTTTTAAAGAACCAACTATGCCCAACCAAATCAACTTGAACTACTTTATCATTATTACCTGGTGTTGGCCATCCAAACCTTAAATAATGTTCATAGTAAGATGAATTTTGAGGTAGTATAGGGTTTGGATATAGTAATCCAACTGTACCTAATAATCCTTCATTAGTTTCCATTGTTTTCATACAATTCTCTAACCACCTTTTACCAGGAATGGTATCATCATCAAATACTACAACATATGGATTCCTAGCATTCATAGCAAAGTAAAACCTTGCCCACACACCAAAGTTATAGTTACAATATGCAACTGGTATTTCCATTCCAATATCATAATTTAATAAATCGTTATCACCTGGATTATTATACCATAGTAAAATTTCATCAGGTGGTACTGTTTGATTTTTTAATGCTTCTAATTGTTCATTAAGGTGGTCTCCTCTTTTATATCCATTTAATATTGCTGTAATCATTTTTGTATTCCTTTTATCATTTCATATTCATCAAAAACGGGAGCTCCTCCCCATTTAGAAAACCACTTTTGAGAATTGTTATATTCTGCTCTCATCTGTCTTTCAGATGATTTTCCATCATTCTCTTCTAATCTATGTGAACCTCTTGCCCCAAAATGCCAAATTAATGATGTAGTTGGTAGAATGAATCTAAATCCACTTTGTAACATTCTTAGAAATAAATCCATATCATCCCAAGATGCAGGAGCAAATAATGGGTCATTACCACCAATCTCATCCCAATGTTCTTTTTTAATTAATCCACTTACACCTTCACCTTTTGGAATCTCAAAATCATTTTCAGATGTGAATTCATTAGCGTATTTATCAAATAACTCTGAATTGAAATCATTATGATATGCACCAAACGTTTCTTTAGGAACTACAATTGTACCTGGTCTACTTTGTGAATCAGGAAACATTTTTGGTTCTACTCTATGTGAATTTACCCACAATTTTTGATTTGGATATTTGTTATGAGTATCCATCAGAGCTTTATCCCAATTTGGTGTTACATAGAAATCTGAATGTAAGAACATAATGTATTCAGTTTGTACTTTACTAGCACAAAAGTTCATACCTCCACCAATTCCCAAAGGAACTTCATTCTTATCAAGATAACAATTCAAACCATATCTTTCATAGTTTTCTTTTAACCATTCATCAGTACCATCATTACAATTTTCAGCATGAATAATAAATGGAGAATTTTTGTAGTAAGAATTCTTACGAACACTATCTACTGCTATCTTCAAATATTCTAAGTTATTATATGTTGAAATACAAAATGATATCATTATTAATATTTTAAAGGTGCTCCCCAATTACTCTGCATTACCATTCCCATATATTGTTTATGGAAGTGTTTTTCCTCCCAACCTAACTGTTTATATATTTCATATTGTCCGGGAAAGTGGAATTCTTTAAATAATGGTGAGGTTGGCATCATAGGTGTTTTCATTGCCAAAGCACCTTCACCATACCACTTTAACTCATTTGCATGTTTTTCGAATAAAGTATCTAATCCCCATTCAGTATCTAACCATTCCCAAACTTTAGTATCCCAAATATAAGGAGAGATACCATAATGGTATATTTTACCTTCTCTACCAAAATGGTTCATAATAGATTTATACTCAGCTTCATGTCCAGCTCTAACATCATAAGTTTGTAATTGTGGAAATCTATCTATAAATTCATAAAAATCATCCCTTTCATGCATAATCATATATGGTACATCCTCTTTATATAAAAAATCTTTGATATAAAAATCTTTGAAAAAATATACATCAGAATCCAAACAAACATAAAATCTACATAGGTTTAATTTGTAAACCAATGATTTAACCATTTGTTGTCCTACCCATCCTTCTGATTTTGATGTTATTGTATCATCTGAAATTATTTCAGTATAAAATGGTGTATTTTGTTTAAACAACTCAATATCATTAGTTGGAACTGAAAGATAAACTGGTATATTATCTTTATTGAATTTAGCAATACTTTCCGTTAGTGCTACACATCGTTGTAAATCACCTCTATAACTTTTAATAAACATTATTATGTTTTCCATTATCTATATTTTATATTTGGGTATTTCACATTATCAGCATTTTTACATCCTAAAAATTCAGTAATTTTTTTAGCTTTAATCTTATCTTTATCTTCCAAATCCAAATATAAGACTCTATCGTTTGTAAGTTTATTTGCAAATAGTTGAAATCTACTGAAGTGTTCTTCTTTAAATGCTATTAATGTTTCTTTTGTATCTGGACTTACCCCATTATCTACATTAAATAATTGAGAATAGATATAACTACAATCAGTTTTCCAAGAAATAATCTTATCTACCCATTCGTTGGTATTACGATTTGTATAAATAAAAAGTGAATTAGGGTATTGTTGGTTAAGAACTTCGTATGCGAATTGAGTTTGTTTATCATCTAACAAAACATCTATCTTATTTATTTGAATTGGACTAGCAAGTCTACCACCATGATGTACTGTTTTTAAATTAAATTTAGTTAAATATTGTCCCAAACTTTTGGTACCTGTTCTTGATATACCACATACGAATATTTTATTGAATTTTTTCATTTACAGTAAAGTTTGGTAAGTTTCTTAACTTACTATTAATTTTTTCTATTAATTTATTATATGGCTTTACCTCATCTATATACTCAGATGTACTTCTTTTCTTAAAAGGTAGCATATCTACTTCATATATCTCTTCAAACTTTTCTTTATAATCACCAACTACATCAGTATTGATAATAACAATTGGAAAATGTGATGGTGAAGTCCAATTATCTATTTGTGTATCTATGTTTTCTAACCATACACCAATATCAAATGGAGTTTCTTCGTTACCACCCATTAACTTTTGAAAGTTATGATACATACCTCTTTTTATCTGAGATGATATTGCTATTCCAACATCTTCGGTATAACAAAAGATACCACTACCAACTTGTACATCTAATGGAGTAACATAATGACAAGCTGCAAGTTCGTAAGCTGTATTATATGTTGTATAACTATCTTTGATACAATCTCTGATATAGTTAGACCTACATCCTCCAAATGAGTTAATCCAAACATCTAATGGTTCTTTTTTGAATAACTCCGTAACAATTTCTTTTGTAAAGTTATGTCTTACCATTTATATAGTTTCGTATAATGCGTTTTGTTTCTCTTGTCTTTGAATATCCTTTGGATGATACAACGCATAATCTTCTTCTATTGGTAAATAAGTCATTGTATTGTAACCTTTAATTCTTTCGTGTACTTTACCTTCCCATTCTATTTCAGATGTTCTACGATAAATTCTTGTCTGAACATCAGGCCAATTGACCCAACCTTTTTCATTTACATTCCATCTCCATTTTTGGATATGTTCATCAGTCAAACCTTTAACTGTGTTTACTCTTGGAACAAAGAATAAATCAATATCTTTATTAGATTCCAATAAATCATGCATATTTGTAATCAAATATTCATTTGGAACTTCATCAGCATCTATTTGGAAGATGAATATTCCTTTTGCATGATTCTTTAAGTTATTCTTATAAGATGCAAAATCTTTGTTTAGAGGAAATCCTATAACGTTTACATTATCATGTAAATCGTTTATAATTCTTAAATAACCCATCACATCATCAGTTACACCACCTTCATCATATTGAATGAGAATTTCATCATCAGATTGTATTCTTGGATGAAGAAAGTTTACTAATGTTGTAATTTCTTTTATTTCATTACAAACTGTTATTCCATATGTAACATTAACCATAGTATTGTTTTAAAGTATCTTGTTTAAAAAATATTTCGGTAGAATATTGAATTCCATCCATATTGTAGGTTCTATATGCAGCACCCTTTGCTACAAAATCTCTATTGTTTTTTATATAACCATCATATATTCTATTACCACCTGTATCAAATACATCACCTAAATCATATAAACCAATCTGAAATGATTCTAATACACGTTCAACCACACTATCGTTTTTTGTTAACTTTTTAAACCACTTGAAAAAGTTAGCTGGTGGTATGTTTGATAATTTAAGTGCAGATACCTTTTTTTTGTATATTCCCGTAACAAATATAATTGTTTCCTCAGAACCTGCTAATCTTTCTTTATTACCATCAGCATATTTGTATGTACTTATTTTATACACACCATATGGTTTTAGGTTTCCTTTAGAAACTCTCTTACCAGTTCCCTCTTGTATTAATCTATATTTTGATGAATGATTCATTATAACTTATTTAATTTTGGTAACTTTAACTTTGGTTGCTCTGATATTGGTTGTTGTTTATTTAATTTAGGTAATTGAAATGGTTTTTGAATTGCAATAGTACCTACATATTTATCCATAATTTTACCCAACTCTTCAGTCATTTTTTTCATTGTAAAATTATTCAAAATATTTGTTCTTAAACCAGCTGATTTAGATAGGTAAGTACTATATTCATTGAATACTTTAAAAATCTTATTAGCTGCATCAGAATAATTTACAGTAAACCACTTTGATTCCTTTAATAGAAACTTATCAGCTGCTGAATCATGTACATTAGTTAATTGACCATCTAAGAAAATAGTATTTTCTTCAGGTAGAAAATCTACATGCCCACTCCATTTAGAAACTAATATTGGTTTACCAGTTGTAGCGAATTCTGCTAAAGGTCTACCATATCCTTCTCCTTTTGTAAATGAAATCATTGCCTTTACTTTTGAATGATTATATAATTCAACCATTTCTGATTCTTTTAAATCACCATGTAATAAGTAAATTGGTGGTACATCACTTAGTCCCTTTATCGCACTTTCTATTTTGGTTCTAGTAGTTTCTCTGTCAATTACCGAAAATCCAGCGTGTGATGTTTTTAAGATAAGACCTGGTCTTTTATCTTTAGGAAGATATTTGAAAACAGTAGAGAATGTTTTAATAACCATTCCTACATCTTTTCTATCTTGTCCTAAATGTCCTTTCAACCAATGTCCAACGAATAAGAAATTAAAATCAGTTTCAATTCCATCTAATACATCTATATCAGTTATAGTTGGATTTTCATATAATTCTTTATTAACACCCTCAAACAAAACCTCACAAGGTTTTTCGTTTTTGAAAGTTTTAATAATTTGCTTAGTTTCTTTATCTTGCTCTTGAAATTGAGTTTTATCAAATAGTGATTTAGTAAACTGAGATGGTACAATGATTAAATCCATTTTATTACCACCTTCTAAGAATTCTCTAGGAACCACAGTTGTTTCCACACCAGCAGTAATACCAATATTATAGTTTCCTTTTGGTTCGAATTCATTCGCAACAGACATCTGCATAAAGATATCTGGTTTTCTATTTACTTGGGTTGCTATATTTGATAACATAAGTTTACCAAATTCAGTATTTGGGTCAGCTTGGTTCTGAGGAGTATTTCCCCATCTAGTTGGTACAATCTTAATATCGTACCTATCTAACTCAAATAAGCTTCTCAAAATATCTCTCGCATGGTCTCCATAACCACTTCTTGTGAATACTGGAGCCTGATATACTAATAAAGGTTTATTCATAACTTTTTATACAATTTTAAATAATTCGTATCGTTTTCTTGGTTTGAAGTTTTTGAAAGTACTCTCAACACCATTAATTAGTTGTTGGCACATATTGTTTTGAGATAATCCCATATCTTCAATAAATGCTCTTCTTCCTTCTAACCCATTTTTCTTTAATTCTTCGGTTGGAGTATTGTAAACTTTCTCCATTTTTTCTGATAACTCAGTTACATCGATTTTATCATCCCAAATATAAGGAGTTGGAACTGAACCTGTCAGAGATTGTGCTCTACTCCAAATTGGTGTAGCCCATTCTCCCCAAGTTACTTTATCTTCCCAATCTCTCCATTTGTGAAGTGAACCAATCTTAATGTAATCATCAGCTGTAAGATATTTACCATCTACTTTAAATCCACATTGGTCTTGTAATCCACCAGTAACATTTACAATGATTGGTGTTCCACTCATAACCGATTCTGCAGTTGTTAAACCAAATCCTTCATTACCAGCAATATTAACTGTACAATCAGCCATATTATAGAGAAGATTTAGTTGTTCAGTTGATAATTTAGCAGTTGAGAATACTACATTACAATCAGGTGCAAGAGTTTCAACTACTGCTGGTAAATCAGTACCATTAGTATCAGATGGTGCTGTGTGCATTAGTAATACAGCTTTTGATGCTTTATCTTTACCAATTTTATCACAAAACTCTTTAAATGCCATAATAACATCAGATGGTTGTTTTCTTCTGATATTTCTATTTGACCAAAAGAATATAAAATCATACTCATTACCAGCTAATATCTTATTTCTAAAATCTGAAGGTACATCAGTTGGTTTGAATTCGTTTTCATTTATACCATGTGGTACATATGAAACTTGCCAATCTGAATGAGGTTTCCACGTTGGTTTATCAGTCAAAGCAGTTAACCTACTTACTATTCCATATGTTTGTCTTGAAATAGCACCTAACCAATCACAACTTTCGTAGTAATTTCTATTATATAATGGGTCTGGTAAATCATCCCATATAGTATAATAAAGAATTGGACAGGTTTCTCTGATTTCGTGTTCCATATCATATAACCAAGTCCAATAACGTGGGTCAGTAAAATGAAGGATAGCATCTGGTCTTTCGGAATTCATAATTTGTCTTAACAAATCAGCGTTTCCGTAACCATTCCAAGGTAAGATTTTAACCGATGCATCTTCTACACCAGTTCTTTTCTGCATATCAACAGATAAATCTAAAACTTTACCTTTATCAGGGTGTTTAATTGCTGCACCTACTTGGAACCAATCGTACTCATTAAGAGTACCCATTACCAATGCTTTACTCATAGTGGCGATACCACTACTCATCCTCATATCGTCTGAGAGGAGAAGAATCTTTTTCTTTTTACTCATAACTTATTAAAATAACTTTTTTTTTTAAAATTGCGAACCGGAAATCTGAAGGTTTGAATATTCGTTCATTTCTTTCCTAAATCCGTCATCGTTTACATATCGTTCAACTGTTCTGTTTACCAATTTCTGAAGTGTTACATCCGATTCGAATGATACTCTTTTAAAATTTGAATAAACACCTTTAATAATTTTTACAGTTGTTAGTTTAGTTTCTACACTCATAATATAATTGTTAGTATTTATATATATAAGTATATAGATATTTATTTTCCGTTAAGCTTTACCATCACAAATTCCTCTAGTCTTAAACTCACAGAATCTACAATTCTTTTGCCTATCACCTGGAACTTTAGGATATGGTAAATCTCTATACTTACCTTCATCATCAAATACCTCATTTACAAAGTTCATAAACTCAGTATAAACCCTATTTACAGTTGGTTTACCATTAGCTGGTACATGCCTAGATATGTAAGGAATTGGGAACGGAGCATCTTCATAAAGTTTTCTTCTCATAATCTGATATTCAACTTTAATCTTCTCCAATGGTATATTGAATAATTCTGAATAATACTTTTTGTATATAACGATTTGTGCATTCTTATACTTATCTGATTTTTGATATTTGTTCCAACCTCTAGTAGAAGTTTTTAAATCAATAATAATAATAGAGTTATCTGATAAATCTCTCATCACTACATCAACAAAACCTATAAAGTTTACACCTTCTTTTACTTTTGCATTTAGTGGAATCTCAATTCCTACTAATTCAAAACCACTTTTGTTGTAAAACTTATCTAGCTTCTTTTTGAACCACTCTAATATACACCTACCATCACCATAGAACTCTTCTAACTCTAATTGGGTACATATACTACCTTCAGTTAATTTATCGTTCTCTTTGATGTATTCTTTTCTCATCCAATCTAACAACAACTTATCAGTATCAATTTCCATTGCTTGTTTCTTAGAAACACCATACATCACCGAAAGGAAATGTTGGATTGTTTCGTGAATAGCAGTTCCGAAAAGAGTATAGATATTAGCTGATGATTGTCCCAATCTATCAATGTATCTCAGTTTGTATGAACGAGGACATGATGAATATAATTGGTATTGTGAAAAACTTACTTTTGCCATAAACTTTTATTTGTTATACAAATATACGAAAAAAGTTTGGGATTACCAAACTTTTATCAATTATATTTTCAATTTTAACTTTTTTATTATCTTAGGGTCAGTACCATAATCTTCTGATAATTGTTTTATCCGTTCTTTACCGGTTCTACTAGCATAAAGAATCTTTAGATAATCTTCTGCTTCCAACTTAGAGGATTGATAATGTTTAGATATTAATTCTACTAACCACTTCTCATACTTATCAGCTCCTTTGGGTTTCATATACTTCATAAAGTGTCTACCTTTTGGAAGTAAATCAATCATAGCAAGATAAAATGCTTTAGGAGGAACTTCTTGTAGATATGGTTGAACAGCTGCTATTGTTTCAATCCACTCATATTTCATAGATAGAAATCGTAATAACATATAGTTACTCCAAGTCTTTTTATCAGCCTCTTCTAACGTATCAAAATATTTAGGATTTTGTTCGTTTGTTATTGCCTTAACGTGGTCAAATAATGATTTAGGCATTACCTTCTGCTTTTTTTCTATCCAATTCTTCTAATACTGCTAGTTGTGGTGATAGTAACTCCTCACATATCTCACCACAATTCCCACAAAGTAAAACTTCTATTGGTACTACTACATCTTGAGCAGTTCCAGCTACTAACTTAGATATCTTTCTAAATTTAGAACCATCTATGAATACATCATATCCACAATGTGAACAAATTACAGGATTTGATTTACCTAAATCTATTTTAGGTCCCCCACCTTGCGTTGGTTGCTCTGATGCTTTTTGTGGTTTATTACCACCAATTCCTACTATTTTTGCCATCTTAAATTAAATTTAATATTTCGATTAATGTTGCTGCAGTTGGTATTTCTTTATCAATAGCATTAAAGTGTTTACTTTGTCCTTCAGATATTGCAATAACTACGTTTGCCGTATTTGATGGTGCATACTCATCTACTTTTTCATATAATAATGTAAATAGTTCTGAGAAATCAGTTACCCTACTATCAATAATAGCTTGTCTCATATTCACATATTTATTTCTCTTATCATCCTTTGATTTAAGAATATCCAATACTTTGATTTTATAATCATTCTCTAATAGATTCTGAGTATCTACTTTCAACTCACCTTTTATAGAGTTTAATTGACAGGTATTGATAATCTTTCTAATATCAGGATAACCAGCATCAATAATTGGAACTAAGTCTTTTGGTTGGAATGTTACTTCTTCACTACTTAAAATCTTTGATATTTGAACTGCTACATCTTTTTTAGTTGGAGGTATTATTTGGAAAGTTTGACATCTACTCTGAATAGGGTCAATTACTTTTTCAACATAATTACAAGTTAAGATAAATCTACAATGTTGTGAGAATGTTTCCATTAAGTTTCTCAAAATAGCTTGTGCATTCTGAGACATGTAATCAAACTCATCTAAGATAATAATCTTATATTTTTTGAATCCCATCGATGATGCGAATCCTTTTACTTTATTTCTTACAGTTTCTACATTGTTTTCATCAGATGCATTGATTACCATATAATCACAATCCATTTGTTTTACAATTAGTTTAGCAAGAGTTGTTTTACCAGTACCAGCTCTACCATATAATAATAAATGTGGTACATCACCAGCTTCTAAATATCCAGCAACCTTAGTTTTAAGATGCTCATTACCTACATAGTTTTCTAATGTAGTTGGACGGTAACTCTCCACCCATAAACTATTATCTTTTTGTTCTTCGTGTGTATCTTCGAAAAATGCCATATTTCTTTTTTTGTTATATTATCTACCTACTTCTTTTAACCTACTTTCTTTGAAAGTTTCCCAACTCATTCCTATACCATCGATATAGAATAAATCTTCAGGTTTTAACTTACCATTATCATGTAACTTTGAATATCGTTTGATTGCCTGTCTTTTCCACCAATTGTTGATGTTTGATTGACCATCTACGAATTTCTTTTTCATTACTAATTGCTCCTCTTCAATTTCTGAACGTAAGAACTCAGGTCCATTCTCATACATCATTGCTAAATAAACTCCTCGTTTAAAACCATGATGGTATTCTGATTGTTTGATTCCACATTCTTTGAAGATTTGTGATAGAATCTTTTGTTTGATACCGCTTACAGGTCCACTAGCACCCTTACCAGTTCCCATATTAGCACCATTTCTGATTCTTTCATTAGTAATAGCCTTTTCATACCAATCAGCTCTATTCTCCTTAATCCATTGATGCCAAGGGTCATAGAATTCATCATCAGGTTTTAAAGATATTTTCCCAGCGGATTCCCCCAACGTTTTAAAGTGAGGGATTCCGTTATATTGGGAATGAATTCCATAAAGGGAAGTAGTTCCAACAGCTATCAATGTTTGCCCATACTTCTTTTTCCAGTACTCTCGTACTTCTGGAAGGGTAGTCATCATTGCTGTCAACTTACCACCTAAGAAATTGTAACCTAAAGGTTGGGTACAAACAATAGTGGATGCGATAGTAGTGAAATTTAACTTACCCTTTACGAATTTATCTTCTTTAGTCCAACCAATGTACTTATCTCGTACACCCATTGAAGTAACATCAGATGCTAATGATACTAAACCTAAAAGTTTACCACTCTTTTTATCTTTAAGAAACAACTTAACATTTCGACCAGGATTAGCTGTCCAACTCATAGTATGAATCATCTTTCTTAAAAGAGTCCACTTTGTAGCTTCATCTTTATCCTCTACGATTTCAACATAAGGGTCTAACTCTTCAATTTCTTTTATTGTTAGTTCCTTATTATTGATATCAGTTGGTTTCCATTGCATATCATAAAGAGTAGCAATTTGGGATTTATCTCTAATCATATTAGATTCCTGCAGCTCAACCCATTTCTTATACAATGTTTGTTCTTCTACACTCATTGTCATAAGGTAGTTCATATTCTCGATAAGTTTTCTTTTCTCATCTTCGAATATAAATTCTGGCTTTGCTGGTTCGGTATCCCAAAAACTCATATAGTTTCTTTTTTAATGGTTATTATTTTATCTCTACTAGAAAATAATTACTTACATACTCTCCTTCGGTAAATGATACCTTAGATAATCCTTGTGAAGAAATTTGTAGAGATGAAGTTGATGAACCTTTATTTGATAACAAAATAGCTTTCAAATACTTAGATGAGAATGCTATTGGTTCTACATCTCCTTCACACTTACAATCAACAGTGATTGAAATTCGGTTTGAATTAATTGAAGAATATCCTAAGATAATTTCTCCTTTACCATTTTTACAAGTGAATGTAAATGTATCAGCATCTGCTAATGCTCCCTTAGATTTGATGAATTTGTTTACAAACTCATTATCTAATGTAATATCTACATTGAATGGAGGTAGAGCTTTTAAATCAGGTACCGCTGGGATAACTGAAGGTGCTGCTAACATATACTGCATTTTAGTTCCTTTATCTGAGAACTTTAGTGCACCAGTTACTTCTTCTACTTTTATTGTATTATCTAATACACTTAATAATCCCTTTAATTGAGATGTAGTGTAGATTCCAAATTCTCCTTCTGGGAAATCTGAACCTGTTACTGTTACATCTCCTAAAAGAGTTTTATCATCTGATATCATTCTAACCGAAAGATTAGAACCTTCAGATTTAACCATTACTGATTCAACCTCTCCACCGAGATTGTATCTATTGATGAAACCATCTAATTTTACTTTTTCCATAATTTACTTTTAAGATTTATTTTATTGTTTTACTAATATACGAATTTATTTTTAATTATACAACTAAAAAGAGAAAAACTTTTCAGCTGTCTTTTTGGATGATAGAACTTCTCCCCATCCCAATGCTCCGTAGAAATCTTCTAATTTTTTTAGAAGTTCTCTTTCGAAGATTTTATCATAGTTAATATATGTTTTAATTAACTCCATAATTTGTGGTGGGTCATTGTAACCATTCATAGCTACTGCATCTAATCCAAACGGATTTTGTTTTAGATATACCCACTTTATTTTATCACCACCCTTTAAAGGTTCATATTGATTTTGAACTTTATAGTGTTTTAACAATTGATTATATGCAATTGATGCTTTAACGTGTGCTGGTGTACCACTAATGAATTGAAACATTGCCGTTTGGTCTCTCTTCTTAGGCATGTACTTTGATAAGTTTTTTACTCCACCTGCTTTAGCTATCTTAACAACATCCATATTTACCAAATCATTTTTGAAATCGTAAACTCTATTTGTTAATTGTTCTTCGGTATCACCTCTAAGAATTTCAATAAGTATTTCACTCATAAATTTCCTAAATGCTGCTGGGTATGATGAACGTACTACATCCAATCCCTTTACATCCAATCTATCACATGGTACACCATTATCAGATATAATCCATTGTGCGTAACGTTTCTTAGCAATCCAAATACCAGCTTTTGAAACGTATTCTTTTTTAATTTCAAATCTATGATTATCCTTATCTACATTGAATACCTTTTTAGCAAGGATATCATAAAAATCATTTAGATAATCTTGTACTTCACCAGCTATATCATTTACAAACCCAGCTATTGTTTCTTGGTTATTATCTCTCCAATTAGGAATTCTCTTATCCATTAAGGGAGCTGCTGAAAAGAATACCGAATCCGTATCAATATAAATGTTAGAATCAGCATCAGGTGTTTCCAACTCTTTATTATATTTGATGTTAGTCATATCAGCAGTTGATTTAATCACAGTTTGACCTGTTGTTGTTACTGCCGTAGCGTTATCCACATCATAGAATCGGAATGCTGGTAATCCTAATACTCCATATAATGAGTTTAGAAGAATCTTTTGTACTAACTGTCTCTTCTTATAGAATGCATACTTTTCCTTATCTCCACTATCACCATATTTCTTTTCCAACTTTCTAAACTCTACTCTTTGTGAAAACCAATGGTCTAATATATCAGGAATACAACCAACTTTATCGGTTCTATATAAAACACCATTTGATGCTACTGAGAACTTACTTCTTTCAAAAAATAGTTTTAAGTTATCCTGTGTTATTGTATCTCCATTAATTTCCCAAGTATCTCTCTTACCTTTTACGAAATCCTCAGCACTCCAATCAGTAATCTTACCCATCTTTGTTTCAGGTGAAATATTAATTGTCATAATAATAGATGGGTATAGAGATGTTAAATCCAAATCATATATCCAATCATACTTACCAACGATTGGTGCTTTTACATAAGCTCCTATAAACTTCTCTTGCTTATTTTCTTTAAGAGCTTCCATTCGTTCTCTTCTATCAGCAGGTTTGTTAGGCGCTATGATACTCTTTCGTTTTAAATAAGTTAAAAGTGCTCCTTCTAAATATTTTGATGAATATACAAAATCTTCATATGGAACGTGTCCAGCGTGACAAATACCTCTAGCAGTATCAATGAATTGTAGTTTTCTATCAAATTCAACAACTAACTCAACATCCACTAAGTTATATTCAATAAACTTTTCAATATCCTCTTTAAAAAGAATATCTAAGTTTCCATCATATTCAATCTTACCTCTACCCAATTCTTTTTGTGCAATAGAATCTAATCTATATGAATCTAATTCTGAATATGTAAAGTTTTTATAAAGTGAAAGGTAATCTAAATAAGATACACCAGCCATAAAGTATCTCTTACGATAAGGTGACCAAAAACACTCACCAATTGGTGATAATCTATTAGCGTGTCTTTTACCTAATAATCTTTTAATACGATTGTACAACATTGGTGTATCAAAGTAATCGATATTCCAACCAGTTACAATAGATGGATTTATCATCTCATATAACTCCAAATATTTCATTAACATATCCTCTTCTGTTCTGAAAGGAAGTACAATAGCTGATTCGGTTGTTTTTTCCAACATCTCACCAGCTTTATCCATTACCAATACCCAATATTGTTTAGTAGCGGAATCATGAAGTGCAATTGAAGTTAACTCATTAGTAGCTTCTTCTGGATTAGGTAACCCACTCTCCATTTCACACTCAATATCATATGTAAGGATAACGTGTCCTTCTGATGGTAAATCTGAATCAGTATAAGTATCTACTAAAACTCTTGTAGTTTCGGGTACATCACTTTCGAATAAATCAGGATCATCTCCTTTAAATTTGTAAATCTTACTTACCTTATCACCATATAAAGTAGTAAAAGTTCCATTAGCAGCTTTTTCATAAGCGTATCGAGTATAAGGAAATGCTCTATAACCTTGTTTATCATCCCAAATGTGAACGAGGTTCTTTTCTCGTTGGTAGTATGCGTTTTTATACATTAATTACTAAGATTTTTATGTAGTTCTTTTATCATTTTATCTTCGTTTGTAGAAAGTTCATGAGCTCTTTCAATAGCTTTTATTTCCAATTCATTTCGATAATCATCATTATCTAATATCTTATCTAAAATATTAAAGAAATCAACCTTTTTGTTCCAAAATAAACCATTAGGGTCTATTTCTCTATAACAATCTGATTCTTGCCAAACCATAGGAGTACCATTCATCATACAATCAGTACCACTTACACTCCAACCATAGTTTGTTTGTCTCATTTGAATACCAACCATAGTATCTTGTAATCTTTGGTAATATTCATGCTTTGGTGCTTTTGAGTTATCTATCCAACTTTCAGGTGATTGACCATTTAACTGAGGAACCCATACTACAAAATCATTTCTTCTTTTACGATATTCCCTCATTAATTCTAAAAACTTAGGATATCCTTTATATGCAGCTGCTCGATGATTAAATACAATAACCTTTCTTTTTTGAGTTGATGGTTTTTTAACTATTAGTTTATTAGGTAACCCTAAATTCCAAACAACAAGAATATTATCCAACTCTTTTATAAACTCATCATTGAATATATCTTTTGCTTGTTCTAAAATTCTACTCTTTTGGTCTTGTGTATTAACATAACAAGTATCCATCTGATGTACACCTAATAATTCTATTGGTAACCATAACCATTTAGCTTTACCTGGTCTTCTATCAATCCCATTAGCAGTTTTTGATTCCCACCAATGACAATATCCGATTATTTTAGTAGAAATAGAGTTTTTATAACGCCCGGTTTGAACCCAATCTGGTAAATGCGATAAAATAACGTCATATTCAGTATCCTTCATTATTTTAATTAAATCTAATGGAGGAAATGCTCTCTGATTCATCATATCACCACTAAATGGTGCGATGTGTTGTTTTACATTTTCTAAGTTTAGTTTTCTAACGGGTTTTGGTAATATAACATTAAAGAAATATTGCCCAACTTTATCTAGAGCAATAATGTGGTTGTATAATACATCCACAAAACTATCCTTTTCTATATTACTTGCATTTGTAATATTTGGGATAACAAGAACTTTTCTTGAATCCTTATAATCTACTTTTACTTCCCAAAAACTCATACTAGTCCAATTTATTTACCATTGTTGAAACCATCTCATGTATTTTAAATGTATAACCCAATGGTGATAGGTAATATTTCAACTTACGAAGTGCATCAGGTTGATGAACCATTTTCCAATTCTCTTCAGCTTCTGGATTAGGATGATATACCGTAATCATTACATTGGTTTTAGTGGGTTCATATGTTTTAGTCTTTTCATTGTATTCGGTGTGAGCAAATATAGTATTAAAAATATTATCCCACTTAAACATAGCTGAACTGTAACCCATTGAAATTGTATTACTATCTCTAAATCCTTCGATTGTTACATCTTTTGTTTTGCTGTGAACTTTATCGGTATAATCAATCCAAAGTTTGTTAGCCAAAGCCAAATTGTTCTTATCAATTTCGACTTTTGCTTTTTTAAGAATTGTAGTGATTCTTCTTTTGGTAAAACCACAAAGTTCTAAATACTCTTTGTTTCCATTTGAATCATGTGGAGTACCATTTGCATAAACACCTACTATATACTTAACAGCATCATCAACATCCATTGCTTTTTTGATGATGTCGGGTCTTTTGTTTTGTAGATTACTAACACCTTTAAGTTCATCATTCGTATATTGTTCATGAACTTCTTTTGGAATTCTAATTACAGGAACAACAGTAGAATGTTTAGCATCCTTAGCCCCACCCAATG
>Ga0209634_1000984_pt1 | contig 21560 bp, 23 predicted proteins | sample LinPmetageLP40_FD_184043 | JGI IMG/M metagenome (GOLD analysis project Ga0209634, IMG submission 184043) | Marine viral communities from the Pacific Ocean - LP-40 (SPAdes) (version 2) | ecosystem: Environmental > Aquatic > Marine > Oceanic | place: Pacific Ocean | collected 2010-08-26 | reverse complement strand
CTTTGAGCCTTTACGAAGGTAGTTCTGAACAATTTCCGCGCTCTTGTTAAAGAACACGACACGATGCCACTCTGTTTGTTCTTTTTGTTCGCCAGACGCTCTATCGCGCCATTTTTCCGTAGTGGCCAGATTTATTGTTGCCAGCATGCCACCACCATTCATTGGTTTTACGTCTGGGTCAGCACCAAGTGCGCCAACTAAGATGACTTTATTCACACCACGCATGTCAATTCCCTCTCGTTAAATGTCTATAGCGAATAAGCTATCAGTCTTTTTTTAAAAGCCTAATTAATTAACGCGACGTGTAATCAAAGTGCGTTAGTGGGTGTTTCTTTACCGTCCGCATCTTCCATGAGTTGAATAATGGCCTCATAGCGCTGGATATTGTTCGGATGCGTCGCCAGTAGATCGAACGTGGGTTCAAATGAGCCCACTAAATACTTGAATAAATGCAATCCTGGCGCGGTACCTTCATGGTGCACAGCAAACCGGTCTGCCCGGATCTCCATGCGTCGGCTTACCCAGCGATCCGCGGCTAAAAAAATCAGGCTCCCGAGCGATTGTCCTAACCATGCAATGAACGACAGGGCTCTAAACACAAGGTAAACCGGCCATACAATGAGCCGAAGCAGCGGGATGCGCGCCAGCAACCGGAGAATGACGTTCATGATTCGTAAGCGGACGGCATCGAGCAGCCGAATGCTCTTAAACGCCAAGAGCCATAGCGTAGTGCTTTGCGTGTCGCCAAATCGTATGTGACCGACTTCATGGGCGATTACCCACTGGACGATCGCTGGCGGTTGGGCAAATAACCCATCAGATACCACGATGACGTGGCGGTTACGGGGTGAGCTCATTACAAATGCCATAATGGACGCATGAGGCACAGTGCGCACTTGAACAGGGCCTGTCATGTACTGTTGTGCCAAACCATTCACGTAGCGCTGATAAGTATGCTGAGGCGGTAGTCGAACGCCAGGATGACCACACACTGCTTTGACCCGGTAACCCAGGGGAAGCGACGTGGTAAGAATGCCCAATGCCAGGATGCCGGCAGTCATTAGTGCAAGCGATGCCCACATAATCCACAGGTCACCGGGTGGGATCGGGATGCTCTGCCCACCTAACGAAAACGGTGGGTACTGCCAGAGAGGCGCCAGCAATGGCCAATCAGGTAGCCAGAGATAGGGATACTGCCAGCCGAACCACTCGCCTAGATACGACCACGCTTCACGCACCAGCCAGATCGGCAGCATTGTCACCGTGACCAGGGCGATTAGAATCCCGCCGATGGCTGCGCTCATGCGGATTAAACCCAACGACATAGTGACCCACTCCTAAATTTGGTTGGAATGGATCATTGTGTCTTAGGTAACGGGGTTCTAGTGGGGGGCTACCGCGCCTTTAAAGGCGCTATGTGGCGCCAGTTGTAATTAAATCGCTGATTAGGCGAAATCGTAGCCAATGACAAAGCCAGGTGTGACTTTACGTGCAGCTTTGCGCGCTATCAGTACGGTGCCGACGAGAATGCAGGCCGCTAGGGGAGTGAACAGGATAGAGAAGCCAAACGTGGCGTACCCATGTAGGTGCTGAACGAGCAGTATATGGCTTAGCAATACGGCCCCCAGGACAGCAAGTGAGGCAATGAACCCCTTGCCGGGATCTTGTATGAGCGAAGTAGGTCTGGTGAGTAGTAGCGTCGTTAATGGCCACAAATGAAAGAGCGCCTGCCCTACCCCACCATCGACAATGATAAGTAGCGGGTAAAGGACACCAACGATAATTCCCGCATAAACCGCATAGCCCCACCAAGTGGGTCTGTTCGTTGCTTTCAATGTCAGTCTCTTTATTAGTGTACCCAGCCGCCTACCGGCGAAAAGCAATTCCCAAAGCCTGATGATAGCGTTCTATCTGCGATCTGTTTCTTAAAGCCACCTGTTCGGTGTTGACTCGCCTATGCTCAAGCGAAACATTCTACTTATAACAAGCCACCTATACGGTGAAATCATTATTGAGTTTATACGAACGGACTTACTTAACCCGTTCAAATAATACATGAAAAGGGGCTTTATAAAACCCTAGTTATTGTCTCCAGGTTATATTTAGCGGCGTCTCATACATTTAATTAGGCATTTAAACTTTGGATGCTAATGTGAAAATACAACTCACTAACACACTAAATGAGACCCTACATGGCCCAGCTAAACCACCACATCACACCGGAACACCAACAGGAGCTACGCCTGGGTACGGTCAAATGGAGTGCCGATAGAACCATGGCACATTGCGGCCATCTGCGTGGTGACATTATGTGGTCTGAAACCCGCATTGGTTGGCGCACCCCTGAAACTGAGGGCGTGAAGTGGATTGATACCCGGCTGGGCGTTGTGTCTGAGTTGGTGGCTAAGCAATACGAAGCGATTGCCCGTGAGCACGTCATTGAGAGCCTGCAGCGCTTGGCATCAGAAACCTGTACTGAGGTGCTTGATAACCCCAGCTACACCTACAAGACACTTGTTATGGAGGGTGCTTAACGTGACGACGCTGCAGCAAGGTTATGTCCAGAATCCTGATTATTGGTACGAAAATCGTCATCTGCTGCAATCAGGAATGATCTTCGAGCTTGAGGATGGTGATGTAGTGCAACTTGATCGACCTGTGCCTGGGGATGGTACGGACTGGTATGTGTTGGATAGGACCGATGGCTGGGGCGGTCGTGATGGCGGTTGGGCAGCCTATGACACGCGGATACACCCCACGGATTTGCGTCAGCTGCTACCCAGCGCTCCCACTCATTAACGGGTTTTTCTGAAAGGGATTAATTTCAATGTCTGAATACTTAACCTGGGAAGCTGGCATTATTGATGAAATCGCGGCCACGTTAGAGGTCACCTACTCCGACGCTACCGGTATTGTCGAAGCACAACCATTCTACATGGCGCAGTCCTGGAGCAAGGGGATGGATGCAAAAGCTACAGCACACAAAATCATAGCTGAGAGCGAAAAGTAAGCTGCTCTCAAAAGGTGTCGATAATGGACAATAACCAACGCTTAAAGGCCCTCGCCCATGCCATGCGCTTAGATCGTGCCGATATAGCAAAGGCCTGCAAAGCGGGCGGATATGATAAAGCCTCTAGGGCAAAGTCCGATCACTGGCTGCGTGGCGCCGGTAAAGAGCTCAACAAGGGTCCAGCATATACACCCACTGGTTACACCGACTATGAGCCTATGCCCGACCTAGCCTTTGATGCGTTCTGCATTGGCGTGCGCCTCATATTGGACGATGCGGAAAAGGCGACTGAGGTAGAGACTGATCACGATGAATGAAACACGCCATACAACGGTCGATGAGCTGGCGCTACACCGTTTTAGGGTCACGGACATGGCTTCGCATGGGGTGGAGTTTGAAGCCAGTAGCATGGCCTCCTTCGTCCATGAGGCGGCTAATGCCCTTGATACGTTTCATCACGACAAAGGCTTGACCAAAGAACGGTGGCTGGCGCTACATGCCTGGGACGGTGAGTGGTGGGTCGATGTGCGGTTGAAAATTACGAGGCGAGTAGTGCAGATCAAAAAGGACATGCTTTGGCGTGAAGCCGCCTTCCTATGGGAATCTGCTAAAAATACGTCAAACAGTGCCAATCACATGGTTAAACACACATCAGGCCTCACCCAATTCCTGCCCTCCCCGCCAGACGTAAGCGCCAGCCACTTACCATTGTGCGATAACCGGCTGGCTTACCCTCTCCCCGCTTGTATCACCTAAGGTCGCGCATCGTTATGCGTGGCCATCTTCAAGCAAGCCCCAATCAATAGCGCGCTGCTCGCCATAGCTTTCAAAGATCCCTTGTTGGGTTACATCGACAAACAAGGTCGCAGACAAGCCCGTCGCTCGCGTGTACTGAATGCTCACCGACTCCCCCGCAAAGGCTTCGCTCAGTGACGCCTTAAGCTCAGACAGGCTGTTGCACCCTACCCGCCTGGAGAACTGGCGAATGGTGAAGCGTGGTAGATCGGGTGTCCCATTGGCCATAGCATCCCTTATATCAAGTATCGTTGCGTTGGGTATCAGAGTAAAAAGTCAGGAATGAACGATGGAAAGCCAGGTTCCAGCCCGAGCACGGATAAAGCGGATGTGGTGGTTGCATAGAGGAATTGTTCATTGCCTAAAGCAAATAAAATAAGGCCAAGGTTGGGCAACACCACATAAGTCGTAAATTTTGACCTTACTATATTTTGCAAAAGTATTAAGGAAACCCAAGTCACGTACATAACGTAATGGACCGGGTTTTTCTTGAGCTTATGTTCCATCACATACACGGAGCGGCGCAATATGATGGTGGCCGATAGGCGCTCATAGAGGAAGTTTATTAGTTGAATAACAAGCTTTCTGATAACCACTACCTGTACTGTTAGCAGAAATACAAAGCTTGCCAAAATGCCGACCATCGGCATGATTGCGGCCTTAACCGGCGCTCCCTTTTCCTCCAGGCTATACAGTTTATAAAGACCACGGGCTAGAAAAATTCCTTCTTGGTTTTTAAATATCGCTTGGATATCACTCTTATAAGCTTCGTAGGTATAGTCGTCTCCCATCGTGGTAGGGGGAGGAAGGATTAATCCAATACGATCATGCGTGAGAGCCCCCCACATCATTAAGCGCGTTCCGGCTACGTCCTTAGCGAGTTCATCGGTGTCTATGCCTATGTTGTTAAGCTCGACGCGTACCTCTGCTGCCCTACTATCGACCACCTCCATTAACAGCGCTCGAAACTGTTCATAGCCCTCATAGCGCCAACGGCTAGGCATTGATAGCTCGTACTGGGCAAGATGGTTCGCTAGCTGCGTTCTGCCCCTATTACCGTTCAACACATACCCCATGCCATTACTTGTGCGGTATCTTTCTGGCGTCTTCTCCCAAATTTCCGTCAATATTTTGTCAGCGATGGCGCCCCGCGTCAGGGGCTCACCTCCCGCCATCACAGGGAAATGTTCCCGCGCTACTTGTTGTGCCACGCTTTCATCTGTGAAGGCAGCTAGCTGCGTGAATAAATAGCCGCGATAGTAGTCCTTCATTTCGTCAAGAACCGGCTTAAACTTAACGTAACTTTCGCGAGATAGCAGCTCCCTACCTATTTCCAGAAGCGCTTCATCATTGCCTTGTAGTTGCTTGTAGTATTCGGTGGGGAACCCCATCAGGGTTAATTTCCCTGGTAGCAAGGCTGTTTTAATTCTCGCTTCAAGGCGATTATCCGCGTTTAGAAACGTCTGCCCTCCATCGCTACTGTTGGCTAGGCGGTTGGCGAGCATAAGTGAAGCAATCGCTCGGTTCTGTGTATCGGCGGATCGCGTCTCAGCCCACACATCGACAGCGAGACGTTGGCCGTAAAAGAACACTAAAAAGGCGATTAAAAACACCGCCACCCGGTTAGTACCTCGAACGGATACCCATCGGGCAGTGGCAAGACCGAAACCTAGCGCCGCGAGTAGTGGAGCCTGTGTTTCTACATGACTATTAGCGACCAGGGACTCCCCGGAAGACATTAAGTGGATCAACGCGGTATTAAGCCAAAGCTGGATAACGACGATGGCGCCAATGCCAGCATAGAAAAGCGTTCGCCACCACGCGGGGGTAGTCTGGGTAGCAGCTCCCACAAAGGACCCGCAAGCAGCGATTGCCGCAAACCACTTCCAATCTACCCAGATCATAAGAATAGCGATGACTAAAATACAGAAGATGCTTAAGCCCTGTATCCAATCCTCGTCGTCATTCCTTCGGGCGCTCTTATCAATGTCCAAAGCGACAAAGATGGCTAATATTCCTGAGAAGACAAATAGGGCTATGCCAAAGAAATAACAAGCAAGGGCCACTAAGGTGAGCAGGAAATGATGCCCCATTAGATACTCAGCAAGGGCACAAAGTACGGCGCCAGCAGAGACAATGCCGAGCCGAACCAGCCAAGCATTATTTAAATTCTTTAAGCCAGAGTAACTTTGTAGCGTCGCCACGTAATAATCCCTTGTGTTCTAGTTTTATAGGTTATGCGCTATCTAACCGATGGGCCGTTTAACGGCATCTAGTTAACGTCGGCCCACTGCCGTTTATCTTTACTTCGTGGGGGGATGGTCTAGGTAATATTGATACTGCGCGGGTAACGGTACATGCGGGGCGACACCTGGGTATCGCTAAGCGGGATAGGCGTTTCCAATAGCGAGATCATGCGGCCCCCTGGCGGTCGCTTTCTACCGGCTGCTCTCGCAGAAAAGACTCGAGTTTTTTGACCAGCTGCTTTCGTTGACGCTGGAGCAGCAACAAGACCACCAGGGCAGACAAGATGGCCATGGCAAAGAGTAGAGCGCTATCGTAATAGCCTGCCATAAATGGCAGTACGGCCAGGAACAGCAACCCCATGGTGATAATGACGTAGGTGGTGTTACGCACAATTTTGTTCAGCGTTAGCTTCATGCCGGCAATGTCATTTATGGATGTATTACCCACAGTTGTATCCTTTGATTCGTTAGAAAGAAAAGCTTGCCTGAGTATGCAGGTCGCCGTTATCCGCTGCGCCCTCGCCACCCGCTGCAGTTGTGTCAAGTAAGACGTTTTGTAGTGCCGTCACGGACTGATAGAGGTCTTCCGCACTCTCCGGCGTGAGCGTGGTAAACCAGCGCCGTGCGATGGCATCCCCGGCCACGTCCCAAGATACGTCGATATCGCGGATAGCCAGCACGCCATCACTCACCTTCCCGCACTTATCACATGAATAGAAACGCAGTTCGGCTTTGCACTTGCGATTCACCTGGATTGTGAGGTCGGCGTTTGCGCCACAGGAACACTGCATAACTCCCCTCCTATTGATTCATAGCCTGTCTTGGCTTTCATAGTGATCCCAGCCACCCACTGCCACTCGGGCTAGGATATAAGGCGGAATGCCCCGGTCCGCTTTCAGCTTTAGCAAGACACGGATCGTATCGGCGTCTTCAACGGTCACGTAGCGTGATGTGTGCTGCGGCGCCGATGGCATTAAGCCTAGTGTGAGTCGTCGCCCGGTAGACCCCGCAAAGCCGGTTGTATCGGTGGCAAAGTAATCATCAGCCGCTAGGTCATTGGCCATTGCGGCGTGGATCGGCATTTGCCGTACGCTGTTAAGCCCTTTGCCCGGTGCGTACATCATGGTGCCAAACAGTAAGTGCGACTGCCCTGCATAGCGTCCATCGAAATAGCCGCGCCGTGTTGTTTTCTCAAACCCGCCAAACGTGTTCCGTTCATGCCCTGCCTCGACCGTGAGGTAGATCGGCAACATGGCAAGCACCGGTAATACCTGGCGCAAGTGATTGCGCTGATCTTGGGGCCATTGCCTATAGTCGCCAGGATACAGCAAGCCGTCATTGGCTAGCGGGAACCCAAGTGCATCACGGATTAACGCCTCTGCATTCCCCAGGCCGGAGACGCGTATCTCAAGCTCAAGATGCTCCCCCACTACCGTTTGATTGGTGATTTCCGGTTTAAGCTGAGCTTCTAGCTGCCGTCCCGCCTGCACTAGCCGGTAATGCAAGGCATCCCGTAGCTGCAATGGGTCTTGGGTGTTGGTTACCAAGCCCTCTTGTGCCTGAGCAATCTGTTCCAGGCTTACGGAGCGCTGCTGCCAATTGGCTAGTTCATGGCGCCAGCGGTCAAAGGCTTGGGCGCGTGCAACCGGATCTCCGAAGCGTTGGTGATCCATCAGTATTCCCCGCTGTTCGCGGAGACGTAGATTTTCAGTGGCCAGCTGGCGCAATGCAACCGCCTGTTCGTGGTTGGTATGCAGTGCCTCGATGCGGCGCTGCAGGCTATCTGGGTCAAGCTGCAGTGTCTTTTCGAGCGTCAGCACCACACGGCCGTGTTCATCAGTGGCAACCTGTTCCCGCGTATCCAACACCTCGACTAAGCCGCTATTCAAAACGTGAATACTTTCCCCCGCAAAGCCGTCTTGGGTCAGTGTCTGCTCAATGGCGACATATTGGCCGTTTTGCTTAACCGCTTCTTGAATGATGCGATCGGCCAGCAAGGCGCGAGCTATGCTGAGGGTGTCGTTATCATGAAGCACATAGGCGTCGGATAGCGTCACGGTCTGGGCGCTCGCCATAAGCGGCATCAGCGCCAGCGTAGAGACACCAACAAGGCGTTTTAACGACTGCCAGGGTAATGCGTGATACATGGCCATTCCTTTTGGTGCTGGCGCTCTACAGACGCAGTATTAAGGCTTAGGGGCTATCCGCTAGGGATAGCGCGGCGAGACACAGGTAATTGCGCCAGCCAACGCGTGCTGTTCCCGTGAGGTAATGAGTTCATGGTCTGCTACATACCCGCGCAGCTCTCCTATGGCCCAGATATGCTCTACGTCAGCTTTAAGCCAGTAACCCACCTGAGATTCGTGGCCACCAAGTAACAAGTAGTCTTCCTCTGCGTACGTTTCGAGCCAACCTGCGTGGGCGTTGAGCTGGGAATACTGGCTCTGTCCTGTCACGCAATAGCCGGTAGCGTCTTCGACCCACCCGCCCCGCCTATCCAGATCAAGCGAAGGCGGTGTGGATTGGCACCCGGTCATGAGCATGACTAGAGTGCCGGTGATCGCCACCGTACAGCGAGTCGTCATAGCGATAGCTCGTTAACCAGGGGGCCTGTCAGGGGCATACCCCCTTGTTGGTCTCCCCCTACGGAGAGATCGTCACCTATATTGGGCGTTGTGGAATTAGCGGCACGCTCCATTAGCTGCTGGTAAGCGCTTTCTAGCTCCCCACGCTGGCCAAAGCCTTGCAAGGCTTCGTTGAAGTCGTCATAGGGCAGTTTCACCAGCGTGTAGGCCCGGTAACCACGGGGCCCGGATTGCACTTCGCGCATCACGTCTTCTACACCTGCTAGATCGACCTGATTGACGAAGCTGTTAACGATGTAACGGTACTGAGCATCGCTGGAGCCCGTGATGGTTTCTTCCGCAGTGAGCTCGTTCTGAATTTCTTTGGCCACGTCATAGCGCGCCTGGAGGTTGGACTTACGAATGGCGTTGGTTAGATCCCGGCTTTCACCAATACCGACACCGTACATGCCAGTGCCATCAGGCCGTGGCTTGGTCACAATCCAGGCCGGTAGCGTGGACAGCTGTTCATCCCCAGCTGCAATTTGCCGCTCGGCTCGCTTCGCCTCTTGGGCGGTCAGGTGCCGCTCTAGCCGCTCGCTGTCTTCGATGGCTTGCTCCATTGGGGTGTTGCTGCACCCTGCCACCCATAGCCCGGTGGCGACTGCCGCGATAATCCACTTCGATGAAGTCATAGTTCTCTCCTGATTGTTACGCACAGTACGCATCGTGTTCACCCGTAATGCGCCAGCGAAGGGTGGCGGTTAGCTCACGAAGCTTGCCGATGGTGAAGGTTGCGCCCCCATCCACGACGATTCGATGCCCGTTGATCGTCACGCGTGGTTCGCGTCCATTCACTTGGTAAAACGTCTCGCGGTACTGCTGTATGACCTGCTGGTGATAGTTGGTAGCCACTGGTTATCCTTCTAGGGGCATCAATAGGGTGAAAGCCTTTGATACCCGATATTCTCATGGTTTTTTGGGGAGCCTAATTAATTACGAAGTGTACTTGGCGGTGAGGAAGTCAAAGGGGTGCATAGAAGGGCTTTAAGGGGGTTATTGCGAGACATAATGCAAGTACCTCGCCCCGTCATGATGTGGCCGGAACAATGCGACGTTCATTCACATCGCTTTAGTGTTTGCTGGCGCCAGCGTCAGAGGCATGATCAGCAAATAGCGCTTTGTGCTGGTCCATCAATGCATCTTCACAGGCTTGTAGATGGGCCATTTCCGCCAGTAGGCAGTTAGCGTGCTGAAAGCCTCGCTCTATGCATTCAGCTGCTTGGTGGTCGCCTATATGGGGTGACGTGTCGTAGTCGTAACGGATGCTCTTGCCACCATCAATGCGATCGGCCATTCGCCTTAGCAACCATGCCATTGTCGAGCGCATACCTGCCCCAGGCAGCTTTTGATTGGCCGCTGTGATGCGATGCTTCCATTTGATGGTGTAACTCACGTTCACCTCCCTGTCATTGCGTCTCGGCAATGTGTTGTAAGCTTGTACGGCCAGTCACGGCGGTCGGTTGGCTTATTGGTTTTCTGGGAATGCGGATGTAGCGCAAAACTTCAATCTCGACCGCAGCCGACGCAATTTCTCCTCTATGCAAATAGCTTAGCTGCTGCTGAAAGGTTGCTTCTTTCCGGGGGCCTTGCTCACGGCTCCAGAACTCCATATTGGCGGGAATCCTTATGAGCAGGCCTTGAATCTCAGTTAAAAAGCATTGCCCGCCAAACCCACCCTGCCCGTAAGACGTTTGAGGGTTGGGGTAGAAGGTGGCACGTTCTTCGATAAAGATGCCGGTTGCGGGATGAACAAAGCTGATAAATACGCTAAAGCACTCATACTGGCTTAAATAACGCATCGCGTCGGCCGTAGCGACGTTGACCACCTCTTGGTCAAAATAGAAAGGAACAACGGATGAAGTGTTTAGAGTGTGCGTATTCATCTACTTTTTTCGGCTATTTGCATTCTAGGGTTGGAATCCAACCGTTCTGACCCTGGATTATTGGTCAGGTCAAATGTAGCCTCTGGTTGGATTTCTCTGTTTTTCGCTGCCTCACCAGAATCTAACATTGGTTGGATTCTCTGATGCAACTCTCTCGCGTTAATCCAGCTCACCACTCTCTGCCTGTTTCAACAACGTCGGAATGTGCGGCCCATATTCCACCTTGCCGTGACCTGCTCGAATACCACTGCCGACCTTGCGGGCTTCTTTGGAGTACAACGTCTTTGCCCGAATGATGGGGTAGCTGTAACCCCGACCTAACCGGTTTGACATCTTGATCAGTCCGTTGAGCCCTTCGGTGTAGCCATTGGTGATAGGGAATGGTGCATCCCAGTAGGCAAAGATGTCGTCGTAATGGTTGTGAACCGTTTTGGCCAGCTTCTTGAATGCCACTAGCCCTTGGTCTGGCAAGCTGTTCTCCCAGGCCTCAAAGGCGTTCTGAGCGTTCTGCTTATCGGGTTCATCGTAGATGCAGAAGAAGGCTTCCTTGAAATCATAGGCTACGGCAAGCTCTGGGATCGCCTGCTTCACGACCTCCAGCGCCTTTTGTTCTGCGGGCGTCAGGTTGCCGGGCCGCTTCAGGGTGAGCCAGCGAATGGACTTTTTGACGTAAATCCGGTCTTCTTTGCTTAGCTGAGCCTGATAGTTCTTGCGCTCAACTTCCAGCGCTTCGGAGGCCATTTTAACGACATGGAATTTGTCGATAACCAGCTTGGCGTTGGGCAGGTATTGAGCAAAAGAACGTTTGAAGGGCCGCCACATATCCGTACAGACCCATTCCACCTTCTCAGCGTCCGGTAAATCCTTGAAGAAGGGCTTCAGGTGCTCTTGAGTACGATGCTCCAACATATCAAAGACGTTGTTGGTTGCCAGGTTGGTAATTACACAGCGATACCCGCCTGCCAGGTTCACTTCGTCGATGCCCATGATGACCGGGGTTTCATAGCGAACGGTTTGGGAGAGTTCCTCAATGAGGTCATGAGCGATGTTCTTGACGGTGTTCACCGCCACGCCGGTTTGCTCGGCTAAAGCATGGAAGGTGGTTCCAAGGCACTGTTGCCGAATGACATCGACCAGCCGTTTGGTGGCTCGGCGTTTGTCATCCAGAAAACTCAACTCCGGCATGGACATTTTGCCGCACAACTCACAGCGAAAGCGCGGGCGCTGAACTTCAAGACGGACGGGCTCCATGTACAACGGCGTGTCCATGAACTTGTTTTTGCGCGTGCCGTGTTTGTGCATGAGGGTGTTGCAGCCCCCGCATAGCGGTACCTCGACCGTTTCCGGCTCGGCAACTATCACAAGGCCCTTGCTCTCATGGCGCATATCCACCGGTTTTATGCCAGGCAGATTCAGCAGGTCAAGCATCGGCTTAATCCATATCCAGGTCGATGTTTTGGCCTTCGCGCAGCAGGTCATACACTACGTCAACCAGTGCGGCCATGCCCTGACGATCAGACTTGAGCACCTGGGTGGCCAGCTTCTGGTGGCTGGACAAAGCACGTACCACCGCTTGCTGAACAGCGCCGGGCAAATTGCCTTTCATGGCCTGTTCGCGGGTGTTACTTTCCACCTGAGCCATCACCACATCGCTTTCGCCAGCGATTGAAAAGATCTGATTCACGAAGGCCACCTGATCCTGAATCGGCGTTGCCTCACCAAACAGGCTGTTGAGCCGCTCAATTATCTCTTTGACGAATTTCGGCTTGTCGCCTGCCACACCACCACCGCCTGCACCTACCGGTTGCAGTACCGGGGTTTCGCCTTCGTCCTCCGCGTTATCTGAACGAGCATTGATGTCAAAACCGGTGAGCACCAGGCCGGTCAAGTCCACGGTTTCAGGTGCTTCGTGCAATAGACGCTTTTGCAATAGCTTGGCGAAGGCGGCGAAGTTCTCCAGCTCCGGGTCGCCAAAATCAATCAGTTGGGCGATATAGGAGTAGGTACGACAAAAACGCCCCAAATCCGACTTGAAGCCAATCAGTGCCTTGATTTGCTCGGCGTACTCATCCTGATGGTGGTCAGCAGACTTCATGCCCGCCTCATCACCCTTGGCGCGGGCCTTCTCAAAAGCCGCCTCCCAGGTCGCCATGCCATCGCGCAGCATCTTCATCTTGTCGTTATACAAGGCCGTCGCTCCAGCAGTGGCGGCATACAGCGCCTTGTGCTGTGGCGATTTGGTATGGGTGATGTCGCGGATGGTCTTGAAGCGTGCTTCCTTGAACGCAGCCAAGTCCTTCTCGTCGTACAGGCCGTGCTCGTCCAAGCGCTCCTTGATCTCGTAGACCACATTGAGGTCTTGCACTTCGTCGATGTGAGCACCCTTGTCATAGGTGGTAAAGGCCTGACGCACGTTCTCCGGGTCGTTCACAAAGTCGATGATAAAGACCTCATCCTTACCGGGCGCCGTCCGGTTGAGACGGGAGAAGGTCTGCACAATCTCCACATGGTTAGCGATTTTCTTGTCTACATACATGGCGACCAGTTTGGGTTGATCAAAGCCAGTCTGGAACTTGTCAGCCACCAACATCACCCGGTATTCAGGGCGGTCAAAGGCAAAGCGCAAATCCTGCCCTTGGACATCCGGGTTCATGCTCTGCTCAGTGAACTCTTCGTTCTCATCGACGATAAACACATCGTCCTTAAACTCACCGTCATCCTGGTGCATCACCTGCTTACCGGTCATCTTGCCGGAGAAGGCCACCAGTGAATGAATAAAGCCGTACTCGCTGTGCTGCTCGATATAGCGGTCAAACGCCTTCTTGTAGCGAATGGCGGCGGCACGGGAGCTGGTGACCACCATGGCCTTGGCCTTGCCATCCAGCCGGTGGGCGACGTTCTTGGTGAAGTGCTCAACGATAAACTGCACCTTTTGGGTCACATTGGTGGGGTGCAGGGACATCCACTGTGCCAAGGCGCGTTTGGCGGCCTTGCCGCTCACCCGCTTGCTGTCTTCAATCTGCTTGGAAAGGTTGAAGGCCGTTTTGTAGGGCACATAGCCTTTCAGCACATCGAGAATGAACTTCTCCTCGATGGCCTGGCGCATGGTGTACAGGTGGAAGGCTTGCGGCGGGTTATCGTCCGAGGCCGGTTGGCTTGGATCGGTCGGGCGACCGAACAGCATCAAAGTGGAGTGCTTTGGCGTACCGGTAAAGGCGAAATAGCTGATATTGTCCGGGCGAGCGCGAGACTTTTGAAGTTGTTCTAATAACTCATCCACCGTCATGGTGGACATCTTGCCTTGCCCGCTCATTCCCAGTGCGGCTTGCAGCTTGGCAGCGGTAGCACCGGTCTGCGAGTTATGCGCCTCATCAATGATCACCGCAAAGTTTTTCCCTTTCAGGGCTTTGTCGGTGATGATGGCTTCCATCGCATAGGGGAAGGTCTGAATCGTGACCACCACAATCGGTGTTCCAGACAACAGAGCTTCCGAAAGCTGCTTGCTCTTGGACTTGGACGATTTCTGCCGGTCGATGGCGGCGATCACGCCAAACTGGTGGTCAATCTGCTTCACCGCATCCTGGAGCTGGCCGTCCAGCACATTGCGGTCGGTGACAATAATCACGCTGTTGAATACCGCGTCGCCGTTGTCTTCGCGCAGCTTCACCAGATCATGGGCTGTCCAGGAAATGGTGCTGGTTTTGCCGGAACCGGCGCTGTGGTCGCATAGGTAGGTCATGCCCGCACCGTTCTGGCGAGCGTCGACCAGCATCTGGTTCACTGCCGTCCACTGGTGGAATCGCGGGAAAATCAGGGTCTCTTTCTTTGACCAGTTGCCTTGAATATCCACTACGTCCTTTGTCTCGACGTAGACAAAGCTATGGAAAATCCGTAGCCAGGCGTCCGGCTGACAGACCGCCTCCCAGAAGTAGGCTACCGGGTATTCCTGGGTACCATCGGCCTTGATCTCACCGGGCGGGTTACCCGCATGTACCGCGCCGCTTTCGTCCTTGCGACCCTTGTTGAACGGTAGGAAGAAGGTATTTTCCCCGTCCAGCCTGGTTGCCATCATGATTTCGGAATCGGACATGGCGAAATGCACCACCGCCCCGCGCTTGAATGTCAGTAGCGGTTCTCTGCGCTTGGTCTTGGGATCGTAGGGCAAACGGTCATTTCGGTATTGATCCATCGCCGCTTCAGCCGACTGGGTGAAGTCGGTTTTAAGCTCCACGGTCGCCACGGGAAGGCCGTTGATAAACAGCACCAGGTCAATGGCGAACTCACGAGCCGGGTGATACTTCAGCTCCGGCACCACGCGCAGGATGTTCGCCTGATAGCGCTGGATCACCGCTTCATTACGCTTGTCTTCCGGCGCGGCCTCGGTCATCTCGATCAGGCCACAACCGGCAATGGAAAAGCCCTGGCGCAACACCTGCATGGTGCCTTGTTTCTCCAGCGCCTTATCCAGCCGCGCCATCAGCACCTCAAGGGTCTTGGCCCCGTTGAGCCGTTCCAACTTGTCCCACTTTTCCTGCTGGCCGCTGGTTTTGATCCAGCTTTCCAGGTCTTCGGGATACACCGCTCGCTCGGTATCGTAGTGCTGGGTGTCGCCTAGCTTCCAGCCCTGTTCTACCAACCGGTCGATGATGTATTGCTGGAAGTGTTTTTCCTGATGGGCTGATGCCTGCATTATTGTTCTCCTCGCAAATCAATCTGGCCAGTCACAGCGGCAGTGATAAAGGCCGAGCGGCGCTCTTTGAGCAGGGTGATGCTGTGTTCTGCCTTGCCAATCAGCGCATCAATACGGGCGGTTTGGCGGTCGAGGGTGGCTAGTATTTGCGCTTGCTCATACTGATCTGGGTATACAGCTTCAATTGAACCAATATGCCACCAATCTGCACGAGGCATTTTGGCTCCCTCGCATCCTGACTCTATTTGATGCGTTACATCAGGAGTTAAAAGCCACTCTTGCAGCCATTTTGGCTCTATTTTTTTTGCTCTTAGAATCAAAAATTCTGTTGAGCAGCACCCTGCCATCTCCGAAACAATGGCTTTTCGCAAATATGGACGCAGCTTACCGTACAAGACATCCCCGTCATAAAAGATGCCTACAGTTGAATTTTCTGATTGACGAGAGCTTCCATTCGTTGGCCTATACCGTCCTGATCCAGCTTCCACATCTTCTAGTCCGATGTAGGTAGTATTAGTAGGTGCATCATTTCGCCGTTCATTACGCAACGAGGCCAGCCGCTTGATCCTGGCTACCTCCCAATGCTCCGGCACCTGCCCAATCCACTCAACGCCGGAATCCTTCATCTTCACGTTGGGGTCTAGCCCCTTGGTAACCGCATGGGTAATCAGCGCTTGGCGCTTTTCCTTCAGCAGCTCGATAAAGCGGGTTTTCTTCTGGATCAGCGCATCAATACGGGAGGTTTCGCGGTCGAGGGTGGCGGCGATGGTGGCTTGTTCGTCTGGCTCAGGCGAAGGCACCCAAAGGCTGGCTATCACCTCTTGGTTAATATTCGGCTGTCCCCCACCCTCAGAGAAGAGAGCCGCGATAGCGGCTCTGGATGCCATCAACCAGTAAAACAAAAACTGGATATTTAAATCGCGTTCACCAGACAGCACACAGCAAGCCTGGTTGGTTGTTGCTGGGATTCCAAGAAGCCCTAGCCGACCGATTGTTGCCCCATACATGGCAATTGCTAATGAACCAGCGGGGAAAATTTTCAAGGCTGAAAATTTCTGCATAGCTTCAGAGGTGACACACTTCTTCGTTTCGACGACCGTGTTTTCTCTAAGTTCACTTGTTGTTATCCACGGAATAGTTCCTCCCTGATACCACTCATGCTCCTTTGACGGTGGCGTTGTCCCGCTCCCAATGGTTTGAAAAGCATGAAAAACCTTCCTATTTAGCCATTCCTCCGGCACCTGCCCAATCCACTCAACGCCGGAATCCTTGTACGCGGGATACGCTTTGTACTGGCTCATTCGCTGGCCACCTCTGCAAGTAACGCGGCAATCTCGGCTTCCACCTGCTTCAGATCTTCATCAATATCATGCAGCTTGCGCGGCGGCTGGTATTGGTAGAAGAAGCGGTTGAAGTTGATCTCGTAGCCAACCCGACCCAGTTGGCCATCCTTCGCATCGGTAAAGCTTTCATCCAGATAAGCATCCGGCACATGGGGCAGCACTTCGCGGGCGAAGTAGTCGTCAATGTCTTCCAGGTAGGGGACATTTTCGTAATCGGTCAGGTCAGTATCCGGCACCAGGTTGCCGTTGGCATCCGTGACCGGCTCGGCTTCCGGGTCTTTGTGACCAAAGGCGTTGATCAGCGCGGCGATAAAGGTCTTGTTGGCCTTGACCTTGAGCTGCTTGGCTTCGTCGGACTTGATCGCGTCCTTGGCAAAGGTTTCTGCCCAGCCATAGGTCTGCGTTTGTCCGATCAGCGGCTTGAGGGCGTCGCGCCAGAATGCCTGATGCGCGTCAGGGAGCTTTTCCCAAGCGGGGTCGGCTTCCAGGCGCTCCATGCCCGCCTTATCCAGTTCCAGGGTCATGCGCAGCGGGCGCAGTACCTTGATACGGCGGTAGCCAAAGGTGCGGTAGTCGAGCATCCGGGAAAGCGCATCGGTTTCCCCAGCGGCGTAGATGTCCAAAATCTGGCGCCGCTGATCATCGCTGACAATACGGCGCTTGTTGCCCTCGTTGCGGATTGAAGTCCACAGGTCAGTGGCATTGATCAACTGCACCTTGCCTTTTCGCTCGTCCGGCTTCTTGTTGGACAGAATCCACAGGTAGGTGGCGATATTGGTGCGGAAGAACAGGTCCGTAGGCAGGGCCACAATGGCTTCAATCAGGTCTTTTTCCAGCAACCAGCGGCGGATTTCCGATTCACCGGAAGCGGCACCGCCATTGAACAGCGGCGAACCCGACAGCACGATAGCGGCGCGGCCACCGCCGTTGCTCGGCAGTTCCAGCTTGCTGGCCAGGTGCATCAGAAAGAGCATGGAGCCATCGCTGATTTTCGGCAGGCCCGGCCCGAAGCGGCCTAGTTCGCCTTTCTTATGTTCCGCTTCGACGGCGCTTTTGTCCTTCTCCCATTTCTTCCCAAACGGGGGATTGGACAGACAGTAGTGGAAGCGTTCACCGGCAAACTGGTCGTTGGACAGCGTACTGCCCTGACGAATGTTCTTCGACAGATCACGGCCAGGGTCGGACTCCAGACGGCGGATCAGCATACCGGCCACACAAACCGCATGGGTTTCCGGTTCCAGCTCCTGCCCGTGCGGCACCAGAACCGGCGGTACCTTGTCGCGGCCACCGTAATCACCCACATGGTTCATGGCATCGGTGAGGAAGCCACCCGTGCCGCAGGTCGGGTCATACAGGGTACGAATCAAACCGGGGCTGGCCTCAAACAGGGCGTCATCCGGGTCAAGCAAAAGCGCGGTCGCCAGGTGAACGATGTCACGCGGCGTCATGAAGTCCTCGGCTCCTTCATTGACCTCAGCACCAAAGCGGCGAATCAGGTGTTCGTAGATGTTGCTCATCACCCGATCCGGCACCACATTAGGGTGCAGGTCGATCTTGGCGAAGTTCTGGCAAATCTTGTACAGCAAGCCAGCCTTCTCCAGCCGGATCACGGTATTGCCGAAATCGAACTCCTCGAAGATAGCGCGGGCGTTATCTGAAAACAGGGCGATGTAGTCTTCCAGATTGCGGCGCGTCTTGGTGCTACCCAGGGTGCCAAGGGAGTATTCTGAGGTGTTGAAGAAGGGGTATTCAGCGGTTGAGCGCAGAATGGTGTCCAGCTCAATATCGGCATTCTTGAAAGTGGCGTATGCCTCTCTCACCGCCTCGCGGGTCGGCTCCAGCGCACACTCCAGGCGGCGCAGCAAGGTAAACGGCAAGATGATCTTGCCAAAGTCCGTATGTTTGAAGTCCCCCCAAAGGTCTTCCGCGTTCTTCCAAATAAAGTCAGCCTGTGAAGCTGCCGATCCCGTAAATTCGTTCATTCTGGCCTCCAACCACCTTTTGCACGAAACGCTATCATGATCAGCTGGTGATTATCAACCATATTTTGCACAAAAGGGACTGGATTCCATTTCCGGGCTAAATCTGCGATCCTACCTCAGAATGCAAATAGCCCTTTTTTCCAGTCGAAGATTGGTCAGCCATTAACTTACCAGCTCATTTTTAAGAGCCTAATTAAATACACCTGCATCACTGCTCTACCCTAGCGATCATCACTAGGCTGCCGTGGGTGTCTCGGTTTTCACTTCCCCAGTTTTCAAATCCCGTAGGACGGGCGAGCTGTTGGGGTATACCGGTTGGTAGGTGATTTGCTGGCGCTCGATGAGTAAGCGCGTAAAGGGCATTTGCGCATCACGACATACCTCATCAAGTATGTTATCTCTGCGTACTCGGTCAGGTAATTGGTGGCTACTATCATCCAACTCCATGGCGATAAGTATCTTCTGTGTCACGTCATCGCAGATGATGAAATCGAAATGCCATTGGCTGATTTGTCGAAACAGGCCGGTGTGGTTCCGCGTCCCTTCCGTATAGCGCTGTGCATTTGGCTGAACCACATCGACTACACGGACTTTGCTGTGAATGCGCAGCTGACCGCTAGGCTGGTTAGGTTCATACCCTAGTTCCACCGCGATGGCCGGCAGGCGCGCCTTAAGGTGGTGGTAGCACCGTTTCTCGTGGTCGGTCATCAAGGATCGTGTACGTACGTAAGCCTTGCCGTCCCGCAGTAGCTGTTGGCTACGGGTTTTCTGTAGACCATCATTCCGTGCCGGTGCAGCACTGCCCTTACGCCGCTTAGTCCAGCTGTCACGCCAAATAGCTTTGCCAAGGGCCACAGCCCAAAGGGCGTAGGCTAGAGGATCGCTTATGCTCAGCATAAACACCACGCCTCCAGCAATAAGGTAGCCTTGCCAGGGCGCGTTAATGATGGCCTTAGGTAGCCCTCCAATGGGGCGCCTGCGACGTGTAAAGCGTTTACGGGACATAGTGACTAATTTCCTGTGCTTCCTCTGTAGGGCGCCATTCACTGATGCCCGGTATTCCTTTAGTGGAGGATGGGCTTATTGGTGCTGACAGATAGCTCGGCTTGGTGGCCAGCGCCGTGTTCTTCCGCTAGGTGCCCTTCTATGATGGGTTCGCACAAATTGCTAATGTCAGTCACTCGGTCAATCAGTTCGGCTGCCGTGTCGGGGTGACCATAAGCAATCAGGGGCGCTCGGAGCATCATTTCGAGCAATGATGGAATATCTTCATTGCGTGCCACCGCTGAGAGCGCGAACTGTTCGAGAATGGCTGCTGGGGTGGTGAGGAAGAATTCAAAGCCCATACCCTTAATCATTAAGCGCATAAGCTCTCGTAGCGCTTCTTGGCCTGCTACTGGGCCTGCTTGGTTGTGTGCTGTGAATTTGCGCCAGCGCGTCGTGTCATCATCTTCAAGCTCCTCCAGCTTTGCAGTGATAGCCCGCTCTACTGACTCCGCTGATAAGCGTTGCATTTCTTCTTTGCTCAATTCTTTCATCGCCATTTCGTTTAGGTGTCCGTGTCGTTTTGTTGTGATTGCTGGGCTAACCAGTCCTCACGCTTCTCCAGGGCGTCACCACCAATAACCACGGACTCCCAGCAATAGCCCGAATGCTGCGCCCAGGCAGGAGTGCAAGAGCCTTCGCAGATCATTTGTTCTATGGTTACTAAGTTGCTCAACGTCATTCCCCGGTCAGTCGTGTTCGTCGTTGGTAAAGCCTCGAAGATGAGGCTGTTGTGAACAGGTTCGCCACTACCCTACCCCAAGATCCTAAAATGCCTAATTAAACAGGTGCCGGTGGCTCGTCTGTCGATGGATGCCTCTTTGTAAGGTAGGAACAATGGTTGCCGTAGTGTTGGTTACTGCCAGTTTACGGGCTAAAACGATTATGCCGGTGTGGGGTGATGGTCCTTATGGGTAAGTTAGAAGCTGCCGGCTAAAAAGATGGTAGGTGTGTCAGGCGAGTTAAATAGGCTCCATGATTTTCGATGGTAAGGTGAATTCATACCTGGCAGGTGGTCTTTCGGACAGCCTTCCAGATGATCATTCAATAGGGGGTTCATCACATGACAATGGCTCAAGCTCAATCACTCGACAAATTACACCGCACCAAGCAAATGGAGATCGGCAAGGGGAACATGTTCCAGGTTCGCCCTATTGACCTTCTTGAGCAGGAAGGCTTTAACCCGCGAGACTATAGCAAGCCCGATACCGAGGCTCACATTCGCCAGTTGGCAGATGCGTACAAGAACGGTCAGTTTGTACCCCCGGTAGTCGTGAAGGTTATCGACGGTAAGATCTTCATTAGAGACGGCCATTGCCGTCGCCGTGCCATGTTGCTGGCGATTGAAGAAGGCGCGGATCTTGGTTTGCAGCCAGTGCAACAGTTCACGGGTGACGATAATGATGCTGACTTGTTCGTGGTCACTAGCCAAAGCGGTAAGAAGCTGACGGCCACTGAGCTAGCGCTCATGTATTCGCGCATGATTAATCGTGGCAAGACTGAGGCAGAGATCGCCAAGGCAGTGGGAAAAACGCCTCAGAACGTTGGTCAGTACCTAACGGTTCATCAGATGCCCTTGGAGATCAAGCAGCTCATTGATGAGAATGTTGTCTCTATGAGCCTTGCACTGGAAACGTTCAACGAGTTTGGTACTGCGGCGATTGATATGCTGGCTGAGGGTGTTGAGGTCTCTTTGAAAGCGGGCAAGAAGAAGCTGACCAAGAAATCGTTGGTGGCACACCAGGAGGCGAATGGTCATGCGACTGTTAAGCCTAAGATCACGAAAAAGGTAATTACCAAAATGAGTGAGCAAGCCGCAACATGGGGCCCCAAGTTTGCCGACCTGGAGTATGACGAATCCGATATGACGACCGTGCAGCTGACTAAAGAGGAAGTGGAGGCGCTGGTTGCATTGCGTGAATTGCTGGCGCCTAGTGAGG
>Ga0209634_1000979_pt1 | contig 21640 bp, 17 predicted proteins | sample LinPmetageLP40_FD_184043 | JGI IMG/M metagenome (GOLD analysis project Ga0209634, IMG submission 184043) | Marine viral communities from the Pacific Ocean - LP-40 (SPAdes) (version 2) | ecosystem: Environmental > Aquatic > Marine > Oceanic | place: Pacific Ocean | collected 2010-08-26 | reverse complement strand
CGGATTTAGCAGTAATCCAAGCCGTAATTGATGGAGACAAATCCAGCTATGGCATTCTCGTGAATAGACACAAGGATTTTGCCTATACACTTGCTCTCCGAATTATGAATAACGCTGCTGATGCAGATGAGGTAGCTCAGGACGCATTTATCAAAGCCTATCGTTCTCTGTCTAAGTTTAATAAGGAATCCAAATTCACAACTTGGCTCTATAGAATAGTCGTGAACACAGCGTTAAGCTATAAGAGAAAACAAAAAAGAGACATAGTGGATACAGTTGAAGAAATTCCGACTACTGGGTTCACTGATGAAAACCGAAGCTTAGAATTTCAAGATCAACAAAGATTCATTGCTTTAGCAATGAAACAACTGTTGCCCTTGGACGCTACAGTGATAACATTATACTACTTGAAAGAGTTGTCATTGGATGAAATAGCAGATATTACAGAATTAAATATGAGTACCCTTAAAGTGAGATTGTTTAGAGCGCGAAAGCGAATTGCGAAGGAATTAGAGTTGATATTAAAAAAGGAAGTAACTGCCCTTTAATGGAACAAGTTTAAGTAAAAGATCATGGAAAAACATTCAATAACCGAACAACAATTATTTGATTTGATTGACGGGAAATGCAGTGCTGATGAATCAAGAAAGATTAAAAATAGTATTGATGCTTCACTGGATCTCAAGGATCAATATCAAGAATTTCTACTGATGCATAAGACAATGTCTGATCATAACATAGTCAAATCACCTGGTGGTATTTTAGACAGTATCATGTCCGGATTGGAATCCAGAACATTCAGCGTGGATGGCTTGTTCGATTCTATGAATAAGTTAGGTATAAAACTCATTGTGCTAATGACTATCTTAATGACCGTATCGATTTATTTTGTCACTAATGAATCGATAGTCCTCAATTTTACTGGTCTTATCGATAATGCAACTTTGGTTCAAGATTATAACCTTAATTCTATTCTTGTTGATTCATTTTTGAATGACAAACTCATTCTGAATGGAATGTTGTTCACAGGTTTAATTGTGACACTCATACTATTTGATAAGGCGGTGTTGAAACCATGGTTTACAAGGAGAAGTGCCTTAATGTAGCACAAACAATTTCTATTCAATTTTGGAGTGGGCTAATTAGCATAAACCCCGACTTAATCACTCAAGTCAGGGTTTAACCCGAAAGAGGTATAAAGTAATAGGATTTTCTTAAGCATATACAAGCTAGGTAAGTCGATGCTAAAGGTAGCTAAAAGGAACTTTCCATTCGACTTTTGTTCTCTGAATTTCAACTTTATCAACTTAAAGACCTCTTAGTTAAATTCGAAGGATGTTTCAGAACTTCATATTGCAAATATTTGCAATTCATAAAAAAGATTAGCTCAAAAAAATTAACCAATCTCTTAGTGTTGGTTTACTGTCAACCGTATTGTTACGGGATTGTGTTGCTTTAGCTGTCTGCTGCGTGTCTATACCATCACCCAACCCATCGCAAAATCCAGCTCGTTCAACACTGCATTCAGACTCGGTCTTACAGACCGAGTCTGAATGCTTAGTTATTGTGGGTAGTTTTTTCGCAATGCTATTTAATGTTCTAATTAGAGCCTGTCCATAATATGCACAATGTAGAAAAGAGAGAAATACAAAATTCCAATAATCCCACTTTCAAGGGGGATAAAGGGGGATGTAATAAAAAAATCATTTTGTATTTCTCTTTTTTCGGACTTTATGGACAGACCCTAATTAAACTCTCCGAAATGCCAAAGTATTCCAGAAGGGTCGTGAAGGAAAAATTCATTCCCCCAATCATTACGTTTTATTTCCGACAACTTTACGTTTTCATATTTTTTCGGTAATTCAAGTTTTTTTAGATTATCCAACAAATTTTTAGGATTATCCACTTCGAGAAAAATCATTGAATTCTCAATCCAATCTTTAGCATAATAATCCTGCAAATAGAATCCGAATTCTTCAATTCTGAAGTAAGACATTTTTTCAGACGTAATTACTTCTTCAAACCCCAAGTCTATATAAAAATTACGAGAGATATAATAATTTTTCGAACCAATAAAAGTCCGAATAGATTTTGCATTTATATTCATTCGTGAGTTTCTTAAGTTGTACACAAGTGGCTAAACAACATTAGTGTTGTTTATTTCTTTTATAGAATTAGTAACCAAATTTAACAAAATGTGTTTAAAACCAATCTCTTTGTTATCAAGCGATAGATTATCCGAATTTAGTCGTGTAATAAACGAACAGGATTAGTGATAAATTGGGAATTGGTTTATCGAATATACTCTTCAAAAGAAACACCTTTTTTGAAATCTTCCGAATAGATGTATTTCTTGATATAGTTTGCCCAACCTTTATGAGATCTCCTCCTACTCAGAATTTTCGGATCAAACGCTTTTCCGAAATGAACTCTTATAACTTTCTCTTTTTGTTTAAACATCTCATCAGGAAGAAAGAGCATTTCAATATTGGCATCGATTCCAAAGCGTTTCCGGAGATTGGCGAATCGATAGAAAAAAGATGAATTTTCTCCTTCAATATAAACTGGCACTATCAATCGCTCATGATCAATCGCCTGAGTAACAAAGCTCTTTTTCCAACTCAAATCTCGTACCAGCCCATTTTTATGTTTTCTCGAAACGAGTCCAGCTGGAAAAAACCCAAGAGTTTCATCGGTGTTTAAAACACTTTCCATAGTTCTCAATGAGCCATGAGAAGTTCTTTTAATTTTATTGATACCAACGAATACATCTCCATAATTTTTTAAACTTTTGAGAACATCATTAACAACAAAGTGAACATCTGGTCTAACATCACCTATGGTTTTTACAAACGCCATGCCGTCTAAGCCTCCGAGTGGATGATTGGCTGCCAAAATAATCCGATCGTTTATAGGGATATTATGAGGGTTGATGGCTTCAATTTTTGCCCCCAACATCTCTAGACCACGACTATTAAACTCTAATCCATGCACGTCTTTTAATGTGTGCATAATATGATTAATCTCGTCTTCGTGTAGCTTGTGTTTTAAGTAGGATAGAACAAATCCAGGAAGCCATTTGACTAGACCAGGAGCTTTCTCCTTCAGTATTTTCTTTACATCAATAAATTTTTGCTCTTTCATAGAAGAATAACTTGCCAAAATTTAGATTGAATTTTACTTATCCTTTTGGCTCTTCTCGATGGAAGATACTCGATCATGTAGTTTCCTTAACCCTCTAAACATAACGTAACTTCTTTGGTAATCTCCAATAGAAAACGCTGGAGATCCCTGTACAACAAGCCCCTCTTCCTTAATAGAAGAACCTACTCCAGATTGTCCGGCTATCTTCACACCATCTGCAATGTTCAGATGACCTACTACACCGGCCTGTCCACCCATCATTACATTTTTACCCAACGTACTAGACCCAGCAACGAAAGACCCTCCAGCCAAGACACAGTTTTCTCCAATTTCAACGTTATGAGCAATCTGCACCAAATTATCCAATTTTGCACCTTTGCGAAGAATAGTAGAACCCATCGTAGCCCTATCGATGCAAGAGTTAGCCCCTATTTCTACATTGTCTTCTAAAATCACGTTTCCTATTTGAGGGATTTTCTTAAAATCACTATCAGCACTTGGTGCAAATCCAAAACCATCACTCCCAACTACTGTGTTTGCATGAATAATGCAATCGCTACCCACTATGCAGTCATGGTATATTTTCACTCCTGAAAAAAAAGTGCAGTTATCGCCAATAGTTGTATTGTCGCCAATGTATGTCTGAGGATAGATTTTTACATTATTTCCAATGGTTACATTTTCTCCAATATAGGCGAAGCTGCCAACGTAACAATTGTCACCCACTGTTGCTGTTGGAGAAATGGTAGAAGGTTGTTCGATTCCTTCCTTATCCATTTTACTTTGATAGTACATCTCTAATAAAATGGCAAAGCTTGTATAAGCATCATCAACCCTAATTAAAGTGAGGGAAGGTTTTACTTTTTGAGTTAACTCAGTATCGTGATTCAAAATGACCACTGAAGCATCGGTAGTATAGATATGCGGAGTGTACTTTGGGTTTGATAGAAATGATAGACTTCCTGATTTTCCTTCTTCAATTTTCGATAAAGACGAAACTTTTACGTTTGCATCTCCTTCAATTGTTCCCTTTAAAAATCCAGCAATTTGTTCAGCAGTAAATTCCATTGTACACCTATGTTTTTGCCAAACATACAATTTTAACGACACTTTTGCTAGTTAGCTTAATCGAACAATTAATTAAGAATCCAATCTTCTTATTAGGAGATTAAATTGTGTCTTGAATTAATTGGCACTACCCATTCTGACTACTATCTAGTGTCTCTAAGAAAACAGGTCATCTTTCATAAAATGAGTGATTTTCGATGAGGTTTCAATTTTCTTTCTATGAATTGATGCCTGAGCATCAATCGATTAGAAATAAATTGAAAGATCGCGAAAAGCAACATTTTTGATTTTGAGGTGTTTTCTTAGAGACACTATCTATGGAATGTTAAATAAAATATGGAATGGACGATTGATTAAATGACTGGTGAGTTATAGAAATGTAGCGATTTTGCTTTCTAGTTGATCTATGTTAATCTTTAATCCTGCAAAACATTGCTGATAAATGTAGCCTTGAAAGCCAACCATAGTAGCAGCAATACAATCGCCCATCGAAGGTATATCTGATAGAAGTCTGTAGTGTCCTTGTACCTGTTCTCTTTGATTTCAGCCTTCTCATATTTGTCAATCAATGTAAAAACATTTTCCAAAGCTTTATTATCTGATACTCTATAAAACTCTCCTTTGCCGATCTTAGCTATTTCTCTCAAGGTAGTTTCGTCCATGGTGTTTTCCACCATACGTGGTCTGCCAAAGAAGTCTTTCCCGAAAGGAACTTTACCTTCTTTGCCTATGGCAATAGTGTATGTTTTGATATCGTATGCGGCCGCAAGTTCAGCAGCGGTGATGGGATCGATATTGCCTGCGGTATTGTCTCCATCACTGAGTAAGATGAGCACTTTTGACTTAGACTTTGACTCACGCATTCTATTGGTTGCCACGGCTAGAGCACTACCAATAGCAGTACCTCGATTTTCGATCATCTCGAAATTGATATCATCAATATGTGCTTTGAGCAAGTCATAATCTGTAGTCAATGGAGACAGTGAATAAGCGTCTCCCGAAAAGATGACCATTCCGATACGGTCTTGAAATCTACCATCAATAAAGTCTAGTGCCACTCTTTTGGCAGATTCTAGCCTATTAGGTTTGAAGTCCTCTATTTTCATAGAATGAGAGATGTCCACGACCAGCATGATGTCAATACCTTCGGTCCACTGGTCAACTTTTTCGTTGGTGCGCTGAGGTCTGGCAAGGGCGACAATTATCAGTGCTATAACCAATAACATCAAAATGTCGGGGATCACTCGGAGATAAGTAACTGGATTTTTTTTGATCTCCTTCTTGGGTAGCGCAATAGGTAGCTTCTGATTCAAGGTTCGCTGAAGCACCCATCTCAAAATCAAAATGAAAGGAATAAGCAGCAGCCCATACAAAATTAAGCTTTGCTCCCAAGAGAAGTTGGTAAATGTACTGGGCATAAACCATTCGAAGTCATACCACGACAAAGTATAGTTTTCCGTTTTATCCATTTTGCTTGATTGATGCTACTTTCTTATTATATCTGCCGATAGCATCAACGCGTAATGCACTAAACGATGACGCCAATGAAAGATTTTTTTGATTGCTGTATATCGCTTTGTCCACTTCTTTAAGACCTGCAATTACTTCTTCTGTTGGATGAAGTAAAACAGTAATTTCCTTAGTCGTAAGTTTAGTAATCGGTGCCCTCTCTATTTTTTCTAAGTATTTCTTCCAGACAAAAGCAGTATGTTCTTTTTCTTCAATAGTACTTTCTTCGCTTGATTGCTGTACCAGTTGATCAAATTTGACCAAGAACTTCTGATGTCGCTTTTTCAACCTTCTCACTTGGAAATATCTTCTGATTTTTCCTCCAAATACAATCAGCACGACAATGATGATGATCGCCAATATAGCTAGCCCAACCAATAAATATGGGTAGTTGAACTGAGTTGGCACATTGAAGTAAGTGGTATTCTCTTTTAGCTGAATGGAATCTGGCAATACAGGAATTAGTTCGACTAGAAAGACCGAATCTTTCTTCGAATAAACGGGAATGCTGTCAGAATTATTGACAAAATACACTGGCAACTGAAGGTACTGTATACTATCGATTTCGAAGGTGCTTAGGTAGTAAACAGCGCTGTCATAGCTATCCGTACTATCCGACTTGGTGGTGAAATACTCTTTGCCCTCTAACTCAAAAGGACTGTAGTCATAGAGTGAGTCTGGGAATACTACATCCATCCTGGTCGGATACTTGATGGATAGACTGTAAGGAATACTTACCCCGATTTTGACACTGTCACCTACGAATCTACCTTCAGGGCTGATCTCTTGAGCCAAAAGTGTAGGTGAGAATAGTAGTAATCCTAAAATAACTTGAACGTACTGCTTATACACTTTTGAGGGACTTGTTTCTGATTTTGAAAAGTTTGATTAACTGAGGGATATACTCGTCATTGGTGTCGATAGACAAATAGTTGATTTGATGTTTTTTGCACAATGTTTCTAGGGCATTTTTTTGATTTACGTAAGTATCGATCAATTTCGATCGAAAACTTCCAGCGGAAGTATTCACATAGACCATTTTCTTATTCTCTTTGTCATAGACTGGGATGATGCCAAGCTTAGGAAGCAAGGTCTCGCGTTTATCTGATATTTGGATGACAATGAGGTCATGCTTTTTAGCCATAGCCTTTAGGTTGGCATGATAACCTTCATCGATGAAGTCAGAGATGATAAAGATTACTGCCCGCTTTTTGATCGATTTAAGGGTGAAAATCAATGCATCATTGATGTCTGTTTTTGTCGACTTAGGCTTCAAGGCAAATATGCGAGAAATGATTTCATAAGCTTTTTTCACTCCTTTAGATGGCTTGATGTAGGCTTCTCGTTGATCTGAAAAACAAACCATACCTACCTGGCTAGATTCCTTGGCGGCTGCAAGTGCCAATACACCACAGACTTCTTTCCCTATATCTAATTTCTGTTGTCCAGGACTTCCGATTTCTTCCGAAGCACTGACATCAACCATGAAAAACACGGTCTGTTCTTTATCTTCTTTAAAGGTCTTTACGAAAGTGCCATGCCCTTTTGCGGAGACATTCCAGTCAATGGTACGCACATCATCTCCATATTGATAAGCACGTACATCGTCAAATTCCAATCCCGACCCTTTGAAAATAGAACGATAATCTCCCTGCATCTGGCTGTTGATAGCCTTACGGATCTGGATTTCGTATTTTCTAAGCTTCTTTAATATTTCCCTCATTGGAATGATTTTTGGGCTTTAACCCAAGCCGTCATTTAAAATTTAAAATTGCGGAACTTTTGACGAAAAGCTTTGTGCCGCAGCTTTTGTCAGGGTTAAACCTTGACAATGAAAATCATATAGATTTTTCATTCGTCAAAATATACATGCTTTATCTATTGTATATTTTCGGTTTAAAATTAGAACAAATTGCGGTAATTTGCGACTTCAAAATTGCTTAATTATTTATGAGGCAATTATTCTTTTTGAATGGCGGTCAAGAAAGCGCACCACCATCAACTATCAAACTGCGCTTATAAAAACATGATAATCAATCGAATGAAAACGAAATTGTGGGTACTAAGTTGTGTGATTTGTATAGCATGTGGTGATCAAGAGGAAAAACCTGATGGGGTGTTGTCTAAAGAGCAAATGGTAGCCGTCATGATTGATGTACAAATAGCCCAGACACGGGTCAATAATTTAAGAGTCAAAAATGATAGTGCACAAGTAGTGTATGATTACTATCAAGCCTACTTACTGGAAGAGCATACGGTCTCAGACTCATCATTTTACACCAGTCTTCAATACTATCTCAACAGACCAAGTGACCTCAATGACATTCATGAAGCAATATTGGACACACTGAATTTTAGATTGCAAAAAATAGAGGCGCAAGAGGATAAGGATAAAAAGGACAAAGCGGAAAAGGACTCGTTAGGAATTATCGAGAAAAAAAAGCTGAAAGCAGTGCCCTCTAAAGTTTCCTAGAACTGTGCTTTATCCTGAAAATATAGCGCAAAAGCTTGGATTTGACACAATCAAAGAGTACTTGCTAAAGCTATGTGCCTCATCTCTAGGTCAGCGATATGTACATAACATGCGCTTTGTCAATGAATTTGACAAGTTGAGACCTCTGCTTCAGCAGACTTCAGAATTCAAGGAAATACTCACCACTGGCGAGAACTTTCCTGGCGCATATTACCTGGATGTCACGCCATCATTGAAGAAGGCTAAAACTGTTGGGGCATTTTTGCTTGAACAAGAATTGATAGATATCAAGCGATCGTTTGAGACACTGATTGACTGTGTCACTTTTCTAAATACTAAAGGAGAAGATTATCCAGCATTGCACATGCTTAGTAAAGGAATTGCTTTGAATGAGAGCCTACCAGGACAAATTGGAGCTATCATAGATGACAATGCAGTCGTAAGAGACAATGCCAGTCAAGAGCTGTCCACTGTGCGTAGGGAAATGCGAAAGCAGCAACAACAGCTCCGAAAAACACTAGAGTCGATTTTTAAATCCTCAAAAAATAGTGGTTACGTGCCAGATGGAACATCACTGACTGTGAGAGATGGGCGCATGGTCATTCCTCTCAATGTTGAACACAAGCGGAGAGTGAAGGGATTTATCCATGGGGAATCTTCCACTGGACAAACGGTATTTTTAGAACCCACCGAAGTTTTGGAAGGCAATAATAAAATCCGTGAACTAGAGTATGCTGAACGCAGAGAAGTTGTAAAACTTCTTACTGTCCTGACTAACCAAATTCGTGAACAGCTTGAGCCATTAGAAAGAGCTTATAGATTTCTAGGAGTCATTGATTTTGTAAGAGCTAAAGCGAGATTGGCTATCGAGCTTTCCGCTGAGCTGCCATCATTGGTCAATGAACGTATCATCGATTGGGAGAATGCCCGACACCCACTGTTGTTTTTGGCGCACAAGGCCTTGAAGAAAGAAGTTGTGCCGCTCAATATTGGGATTGATGTATCTCATAAGGTATTGCTCATCTCTGGACCTAATGCCGGAGGTAAATCCGTGTGTTTGAAAACAGTGGGACTGCTTCAATACATGGTGCAATGTGGACTTTTGATTCCTTTGAATGCGGATTCAAAAGTTGGAGTATTCAAGGATATCTTCATTGATATAGGTGATGAGCAGTCAATAGAGAATGATTTGAGTACTTACAGTTCTCACTTGACGAACATGAAGTTTGTTATCAAAAATTCCTCGAAGAAGAGTTTGGTGCTCATTGATGAATTTGGAACTGGAACAGAACCACAATTTGGTGGAGCTATCGCAGAATCAATTCTGAAAGAGCTTGTAAGCATAGGAGCGTTTGGAGTGATCACCACCCACTATAGCAATCTGAAGCAGTTTGCGGAGCGCACTGAAGGTGTGCAAAATGGAGCGATGAGGTTTGATGTACAGAAGTTGGAACCCTACTACATGTTGGAAATAGGTAAACCGGGAAGTTCTTTTGCGCTAGAGATAGCGCGTAAGATAGGCTTGTCCAACACGGTGATAGATCATGCAAAAGAGCTAATAGGCAGTGATCATACAGACATGGACAAACTACTCCGTGACCTGGAACGTGATAAGTTGCGGATCAATAATCGTGAACGATCCCTCAAAGAAAAGGAAAGATCGCTCAAGCGAGAACTTGAAAAATACGAGGAGGTAAATACCAATATTACAGGGAAGAAGAAAGAGATTCTTAACGAGGCAAAAGAGGAAGCAGCCAAGTTATTAGCAGATACGAATAAGGAGATAGAAAAGACTATTCGGCACATAAAAGAGAACAAGGCAGAGAAAAAGGAAACTAAGCAAGCTCGGACGAAACTCACCGCTCTCAAAGAAAAGGTCAGACCTGAGAAGATCAATAGAAAGGATCCTGAACTCGAGGTGGTAGGAGGAACAATAGCCGTGGGAGATTATGTGCGACTAATTGGGCAAGAGGTGGTGGGCCAAGTAGTCGGAGAGAAGGGTAAAGATGTAGAGGTGGTGATTGGCGAGCTAAAGTCCAATATCAAACGTAATCGTCTAGAAAAGGTCTTACACACGGCTGTGAAAAGCATTCGCAAAGAAAAACGAAAAGAAAACCTGAAAGGCATTGACCTCAATCAGAAGAATGCCAACTTCAATTCGAGGATAGATGTTCGAGGGAAACGTGCAGAAGAGATACTGCCTATTGTAGAGCAGTTCATCGATGAAGCAGTAATGTTCGGAATATTGGAAGTGAAAATACTCCACGGCACTGGTCATGGAATTCTAAGAGATATCATCCGTCAACGTCTCAAGGAAGAACCACAAGTATCATCTTTCAAAGATGAGCATGTAGAGCATGGTGGTGCAGGGATTACCGTGGTGAGCTTAAAATAGTCTCATTCCTCAGATAAATAAAACCTTCGTTTAAAGTCTGAACTAAATCAAAATCTCAGAATAAATTCTGTACCCTCGTCCATTTTAGACTTCACGGCCAGCGTGCCTTGATGTTGACGCATGATCTGTTTGGAAAGACTAAGGCCGATCCCTGAGCCAGTTTGCTTGGTGGTGAAGAATGGAATGAAGATCTTTTCCAGGGCTTCTTCATCGATGCCACTACCATTATCTTTTACAGATATCGTTGGGCGCTTTTTGTCGTTCAGGGAAGCACTTACTTCGATGAGTCTGGTCGTTTGTTCATCGAATGCCTGAATGGCATTTTTCATCAAGTTGATCAATACTTGCTCTATGAGCATTTTATCAGCATTGAGAATCAGTGGTTCTGGATCTGACTTGATAGAAAGTGATACATTGTTTTCTTTAAGTTCTTTGGCCAGTAAGATTTCTATTTCATCAAGTGTTTCTCTGATATTGAATTTGGACAGTTTAGGAATTGGAATCTGGGTGAGATTTCTAAAGTCAGAAACAAATCTGATTAATCCTTCACTTCGTCTTTGAATAGTGTTGATCGCAAGGTGCAGTTCTTCAACTTCCTCATTCGTGATCTCATTGACATCGCGACCATTGGCAAGTTGTTCTTTCAACCCTGAGTTGACCGTGCCAGCAAGAGAAGAGATAGGAGTGACTGAGTTCATGATCTCGTGAGTCAATACCCTCACAAGGTTTTGCCAAGCTTCCATCTCTTTTTCTTCTAATTCATTTTGGATATTCTGTATGGAGATCAGCTTGTATTGCTCATTGCGAAGTGTCAGTTGTATCGCATAAACTGCTAGTTGAACAATCTCTCCGCCTATCTCAATTTTTACCAAATCTCGCCCACCAGTAGTGAGCCTCGAAAATGTATTGACCAGCGGAATGCTTACGGCTTCGAGTGATTTGATATTGCCAATGTTACCTACCTTTAGCAATTTTTTAGCAGCAGTATTGATGATCTGTACATTGCCTGCTTCATTAAATGTAATGAGCCCTATGCCTATGTGATGAACGATGTTTTTGAGGTATTGATAATCAGCTTCTTGCTCTTTTCTTTTTAATTTAAGACTACCAAGCACACTAGAAAATGCTTCATTGAGTTTCGCAATAAAATCATTCTCTTCACCTTTATAGTTGTTACTCAGGTCATCGTATTGAATGGAATTGAGGTAGTCCAGAACAGTGTTGTGCGTTTTGGCAATCCATTTCACGAGTAGGTACCCTTGATAGCCAAGCAATGCTCCGAATATCACTGCTAGCGCAATGTTATCGGTATAAAGAAAGCTAGTTAGTATCAAAGAGTTTACACAGATGAGTATGACTCTAAGTATCAACTGAGCATTGAAACTTTTAAACTTCATTGTTTATAGTTTTTCACTTTTTGTTGGTGAATCTATTCATCTCTACTGTATCGTTGTTCTCTTGTCTTCCGAAGCAAATGCGAAGGTAGATTAAAGCCCATGTTTCTCTAATCTTCTGTATAGTGAAGCCCGTGTGAGCCCAAGTTCATCAGCAGCTTTTGAAATATTGCCAGCATGAAGATTGACCGCTTTTTGTATGATCGACTTTTCTACTGCGTCCAAATTAAAACTGGTGGTGATGAGCTCTTCACCGCCTCCTTGTTGTAAAAGAAATTGAAAATCCTTGTCTTCCAATATTGAGTTGTCGGACATAATTATTGCGCGTTCGAGTGCATGTTGCAGTTCCCTGATATTTCCGGGCCAAGGATATTTTTGAAGTTTTGATAGGGTGTCCGAAGCTATTTTAGCGATGTCCTTTCTGTATTTTTTGGCATAATGATCTAAGAAATGTTCGGCAAGTAAAGGAATATCCTCCATACGCTCTCGGAGGGCAGGCAATCTTATTTCAACCGTATTAACTCGATAGAGAAGGTCTTGACGGAAGCCGCTTTCTTTCACCATGTCGTAGAGAGGCATATTGGTGGCACACACCAGGCGAATATCAACTGACATGCTTTTGTTGGTGCCTATCCTTGTGACCTCTCTATTTTGAAGTACTGTAAGCAACTTGGACTGAAGAGGCATACTCAGGTTGCCAATTTCATCAAGAAAAAGCGTTCCTTTGTGAGCGACTTCAAATCTCCCAGCGCGGTCTTCCTTGGCATCAGTAAATGACCCTTTTTTGTGTCCGAAGAGCTCACTTTCAAATAAAGTATCAGTGATGGCTCCCATATCAACACCGACAAAAACATTGTCTTTGCGCAATGATCGCTGATGAATTGCTCTGGCAATTAGCTCTTTTCCAGTGCCATTCTCTCCAAGGATAAGAACATTGGCATCCGTCTTGGCTACTTTTTCTATCAGCGAAAAAACTTCTTTTATCTGGTGACTTTTACCTATGATGTTTTTGAAAGGTTGATTGATATCTTCCTCAAGTTGTTTTTTAGCATTTTTCAGTTGATCAACTTCTATGTAGGATTGTTTAAGTTTGATGGCAGTTGATATGGTTGCGAGCAACTTTTCATTCTGCCAGGGCTTCAGGACAAAGTCAGTCGCTCCATCTTTGAGTGCCCTGACAGCCATTTCCACATCTCCATAGGCTGTGATAAGAATTACCACTGCCCGAGGATCCTTTTCTATGATTTGATTGAGCCAATAGAACCCTTCTTTTCCACTTGTGATGTCCTTGCTGAAGTTCATATCTAGTAGGATCACATCATAGGTGTCGTTATTGAGGAGAAATGGTATTTTCTTTGGATTCTTCTCGATAATCACTTGATGGGCATGCTTTTTCAAAAGTAGCTTGGCAGCCAATAGCACATCTTCGTCATCATCTATTATTAGTATTTTGCCAATGGTCTTATCAGTCATAGGTTTTAGGTTAAGCGTGGTGAGACGGTTGGCGATAATCGTGCCAAGTGTCCGTATTTGTACAGGTGCTGTTTTTGTCGGCAATGACTGTTCGAATATAACAAGTTGTGTTCAAAATCGAACAATTAATAATTGGAATTACTCATTTGGTTGGTTAAGTTTTTAATATCTATTTGGCTCCACAACCAAACCTAAACAAACGACTATGAAAAAATTATCAGCTTTAGCAATCCTATTGATTTCTGTATTGGCATTCTCTTGTGGAGATGATGACGAGGCAGCAGCTAAGAAATGTGTAACATGTTCAGGAATAGAATTGGGATGTGTTGGGGATTTAATCGATCCTAACAATGCTGACTTAGGAGAATACACAGAAGCAGACCTTCAGACAATTGCTGACGCATCACAAGGAACTTGTTCGTTTTAATTAAGTAATGTAAGCTATTCAGTTTAACAATTGGATTAAAAAAAAGAGGCTGTTTCAATTTTGGAACAGCTTTTTTTATGTCTATTAATTATTACGCTGACTACTTTAAATGGGGTGCATTTCAAATTGTCGCTTATGTGTTTTTTTTAAATGAATCTGAATGACGCCACGGAGCGTCACTCAGAGGGCAACGTCCCGATGAGTCTCCTTGTAGGGCTAGAGGGATTCTTCTCCCTATCGGGATTTGAATGACATTCCTTTACAGTAGTCCTGCATTTTATAGATGACATTTGTGTTTATTTCCAAAAGAAAATGATCTTGAAGTAATAGCTCGGCAAAACGACAATTTGAAATGCACCCTTTAAATGTTTGATCAGTAATAAAAATTTACTGTCGTCCGAGTAAAAAACATGCTGTATTTATTTCTGTGAGAAAAACACCCCTATAATCCCCTTGAGGGGATTATAGGGGTGTTTTTCATGGTGAAGTAAAAAGCTTGAAATTTGAGTATAATCAAACATTTTTGCTCCTTTTAAAATTTACTCGGACGTCAGTAATAAAAATTCTTCTATTATATTTGCCAACTTGAATAACTAACTCAGTCATTTTGAAATATATCATCAGTTTTTTACTGCGATTTGTTCCAAGAAAAATCTTGCAACTATTCAGTGATGCGGTGCTTCGAGCGATTGCTCCGTTTTATTATGGTGATAAGTATTATTGTCCTATAGAGCAGCGAGGATACCGAAAGTTTTTGCCTTACGGGCGATTGCATTCTCGACCCAATGTGCTTTGTCCAGGATCACTATCACTTGAGCGACACCGATTACTTTGGTTGTATTTGAAGGAGAATACTACTTTTTTCAGCAAGCCCCAAAAGATGCTTCATATCGCTCCTGAAGTTTGCTTTATGCCAGCATTTGCCAAACAACATAAGGAGGGATATATCACAGCTGATCTTGAATCACCTCTAGCTAAAGTGAAGATGGATGTGCACGATATTCCTTTTGACGAAAACAGCTTTGACATCGCCATGTGCAATCATGTGATGGAGCATGTAGACGATGATATCAAAGCCATGAGTGAAATCTATCGCGTGCTAAAGCCAGGGGGATGGGCAATCATACAAATACCATTTTTCTATCCACTCAAGGACTTGACCTATGAAGATAAGGCAATCAAAGACCCGAAAGCCAGAGAGGTAGCTTTTGGTCAGGACGATCATGTCCGCATGTATGGAAAAGACTATGGATCTCGCCTCGAACAGGCAGGCTTCAAGGTAACGGTTGATGATTTCGTGAAAACGCTGACTGCTAGTGAAGTAGCACGAATGTCACTTCCTGCTGATGAGATGATTTACCTTTGTGAGAAAGTAGGATAGTCATTTATTAGTAAACAACCCCTACCAAGATTTAGTCTGTCCCTATAAACTGTGGGACTCTTCTATATCTAGTTCCTGTTTCATAAGCGTAGGCAATTTCTAATAAAATTGGTTCACTCCATGCTCTCCCAAAAAAGGAAACTCCAACAGGTAGTGCACCTACAAACCCCATAGGGACAGTGATGTTGGGATAACCAGAAATGGCTGCAGGGGAAGAACTTCCAATAGTGTAATTGTCACCATTTTCCAAATCAGTATCCCAGGCAGGACTACCAGTAGGAGCTATGATGGCGTCAAGATGGTGTTCATCCATTACTCGATCAATTCCATTTTCTCTGCTTCCAGATAGGGCTATTAATAAGGCGTCTAAATATTCTTGAGAATCCAAACCATCTTTTCCTTGTGCCATTTCTAAGTATTTCTGGTTGAAGTATTTCAGCTCTATTGAATCTGTTTTGTTAAATTCAATCAAATCTTCTATACTTTTTATAGGTGCATGCTCACCCAGTGATTGGAAGTATTTGTTCAAACCATCTTTGTATTCGTAGAGCATCACTTCAAATGAATGCTGTCCAACTCCTTCACTGAGTATGGTGTCTACTTCAATAATTTCTGCGCCATGATTTTTGAGAAATCTCACTGTAGAATACATAAGGCTATCTACTTCTTTATTTGTTCCAAAAGGTGCTTTGAATAGACCAATTCGCTTGCCTTTGATACCGTCTTCTTTAAGGAACTTGGTATAGTCAGTATGAAAATGAACCTTACTTGCTAAAGTTTTTTTATCCAATGAATCTAGCCCTACCATTGCTCCGAGACAAATGGCAGCATCTCTTACTGTGCGTGCCATTGGTCCTGAGGTATCTTGAGTTTCTGAGATAGGAATAATTCCTGAACGGCTTATTAAGCCTACTGTAGGTTTGATTCCCACTATACCATTGTTGTTAGATGGACATACTATGGAGCCGTTTGTTTCTGTTCCAATGGCAATCATTGTAAGATTGGCCGAGACTGATACGGCTGATCCAGAACTAGAACCGCAAGGATTTTTACTAAGAATATAAGGGTTGTTGGTTTGACCACCAATACCACTCCATCCACTAGACGACTTTTCTCCGCGAAAGTTAGCCCACTCGCTTAAATTGGCCTTGGCAATAATTATAGCTCCAGCAGCTCTTAATTGTTTGGCAACAAAACTATCTTTTGTAGGCTGAGAGCCTATTAAAGCTCTTGATCCTGCCGTTGTTGACATGTCATATGTGTCAATATTGTCTTTTAAAACCACTGGGATTCCGTGCATAGGGCCTCTTACTTTTCCAGACTTCATTTCTTGGTCTAATGCTTTAGCGATTTTAATGGCATCTGGGTTTACCTGAATAATGGAATTGAGATTTCCATCAATTTGATCAATTCTATCTAGGTAGGCTTGTACCACGTCTTTGATGGTATAGCTACCATCTTTATAGCCTTGTTGAATTTGAGTAATATCCAGTTCAAGGTATTTGAATTCCTCTTCGGTTGTATTTTCAATTTCTGATGATTGTGATTGACAGGAAATTTGGAAAAACAATAAGATGATCATCAAAATCTTCAATGTAAACGATAAATGTCTATTGGTTATCATGTTCATGGCGTTATTCATTTTATATAAGTTTAGGATACCGAATTACTGTCGTCCGAGTAAAAAACATGCTGTATTTATTTCTGTGAGAAGAACACCCCTATAATCCCCTCAAGGGGATAGTCGCGATTCTCCCCTTGAGGGGAGACACAGAGGGGTGTTTTTCATTGTGAAGTAAAAAGCTTGAAATTTGAGTATAATCAAACATTTTTGTTCCTTTTAAAATTTACTCGGACGACAGTAATACCGAATATACAATTTCGAAATATTTTTTACTATAAGTGATCCCAGGCACTAATTTAGAAAAGTATTGTCACTATGGTGCAAAGTGTTCTTGTAAATACTCATGTGACCAGTGAGTGTATGAGGCCGCAGACTATGAATACTAAGTACATTATCTATTTGGTCGTTTGGACCTTTTATCTTGTTGGTTCTACTGTTATTTTAGTGATTTTCATTTTTATCTATGTTTCGTATCATACAACAATAACAAAGGTATTTAACCGCAAAGATCGCAAAAGAATCGCTAAGGTCGCAAGGGTTTTCTTTGCGACCTTAGCGTAAAACATAGCGTACTTTGTGCCTCCGCTAAAGCTTCAGCGACACGCGGTGTGCCTCCGCTAAAGCTATGGCGTAAGCGTTGCGGTTAGGCAATTACAAAATCTATATAATTACTGCTTTTCACGCTCACCCTATTTTTTCTGAGAATATAAACGCTGAATCTTCCGCCCTTCAAATGCGATCTCCATCAAATTCGTGGTAGAACCATCTTGTTATAAATAGACTTTAGCTTTCCTGTAGCTTCTTCAAACGGGATGACTTTTATCCAACTCATTTTTTTAGATCGTTTTATACATCAACCCGAAGTTAAAGGGCTTTGCCTTTGTTGATTTCTGTAAAAGTGTCGGGTTAAATATCCTTTCCAGCAAGTTAACTATGGTGTTTTAGCGATTGCTAGAATCTATTACTTCTCAACAATTATCTTTCTAATTATCAGATGGCCATTTGGTTGGTAGATTTTTAGTAAATAGACGCCATTATCAATGCCATTTAAGTCCAGTTGACGTGAATTTTGAATTGACAATATTAGATTTCCAGAAACATCAAACACTTCACTTATTATTGGAATACCACCATCGATTTTAATGTTAATGTACCTGGTCGTTGGGTTAGGATAGAGGACATTAATACTCTTTGAATTGATAACAGATGTGATTATTAAATCAGAATCATTGCAATCTTCATCTATTCCATTGTTGGGTATTTCGATTTGATCAGGATTTATATTTGGGTTCGTATCATTACAATCATTAGCTGCGATGAACCCATCTCGATCCAAGTCGTCATCCAGAGTACTTGCATCGCAATCATCGTCTATTCCATTGTAGGTGATTTCGGTTTGACCAGGATTTACATTTGGGTTAGAATCGTCACAATCATTAGCTGCAATGAAACCATCGCCATCCAAATCATCATCCCCTTGTTCTTGATAGACCCTCACGTAGTTTATTTCCATGACGCTTTGAGTTATGCTCAAGGGAATGTCTGGTAAGATAGCTAGATTGAGGAGTACATAGAATTCATCATTGAAAGGCCAAGTATCGGTATTTTTAACACTCGGATTATACGTATAATGCACAACATCATCTACACTGAATACCAGCTTATTCTCATACCAATCCATGGCATATACATGGAAATCATCGGAAGCAGTTGGGATAGTCTGTCCGCCAAAATTGATGGTTGCTCCAAAGCTGGAAGGAGTATGGGTAGCACTTTGTACAAAGTTTTGATTATCACCCCAGTGCTCCATGACATCTATCTCCCCGCACTGGGGCCAGGGAGTGGTGCCAAAACCTTCGTTGTCCCAATAGGCTCCATCTTCATTGATGTTTTTACCTAAAAGCCATATGGCAGGCCATGTACCGACACCCGAAGGGAGCTTAGCACTCACCTCAATTCGTCCATAAGTGAAAGAAAACTTTGAATTTAATCGCGCAGAAGTATACTCTTTAGTGACTCCTTGATCTGTAAATGTTTCTTTTTTTGCTGTTAGGCTTAGGATGCCCTCATTGACAGAGGTGTTGTCCAAACGGTTTGTATAGTGCTGTACTTCGCCATTGTACCAGCTTCCTCCCACAGGGATCTGTGTTTGATGAAACCAATTATCAGCATTGACAGCACCATCATCATCGAACTCATCCGACCAGATCAATTGATCGAAGACAGGATCTTCGCCTGTCTGTGCCCGTGACAGTACAGGCAATGTCATAAGTAACAATACTACTGGAATAATTCTTCTGAGCATAAGACATAAATCTACACCATTTTATGAAGAATTTGATTTGAGAATTATATTCTTTTTTTGGGAACTACACTACATAAATGTGATCGACCAAGTTAGCCTGTGGATTTTTAGCTAATATTGCATGTCACCATCTCTGCGAGTCCTTCTATCCAAACATCATCATCATTGAGGCTTGCAACCAAGTCCCACACCTCACCTCCTGCTTCAATAAATTCCTCTTTGAAGGTCTCACCGACTTCTACAGTCGTTTCTAAGCAGTCTGCAACAAATGCCGGAGAAAAAGCCAACACCTTTTTAATTCCTTTCGCAGGAAGCTCCTTGAGCACTTCATCGGTATATGGCTTGATCCAAGGTGTTTTCCCTAGTCTTGACTGAAAGGTAGTCGTGTACTTAGATGCGTCTATCTCAAGACCCTCTGCGAGTAGTTTAGAAGTTTGTACACATTGTGCGCGATAGCAATGCTGGTTTTTGGAGGAATAGTGCCCACAGCACTTTCCATTGAGCTGACAATACCCTTTTACCGAACCTTTGATGATTTGTCGTTCTGGCAATCCGTGATAGCTGAAGATAACATGATCATATTTCGTTTCGGACATCATTTTTTTTCCCTTATTGACAAACCCTTCGATATACTTCGGATGATCCCAAAACTTACTAATGTATTTCATATCAGGAATAACCTGCCATTCTTTGATCAAGTCACTCACTTTTTCTATGACTGATCCTGTGGATGCAGAGGCATAATGAGGAAATAGTGGAATAATCGTCATTTGCCCTACTTCAGCCTCCTGCAAAGTGGCCAAACCAGAAGCGATACTGGGACTTTGATACCTCATCCCTAAAGACACCACATAGTCATCCCCTAGTTTTGTCTGCAACAATCTTACAGCGTCCTCTCCATAATATTTCAAGGGAGATCCTCGTTCATCCCACAATCTTTGGTATTCTTTGGCCGATTTAGGTGAGCGAAAAGTGGTAATAATCAAGTTGACCAATAGCCATCGCTGGACATAAGGAATATCTATCACGCGCCAGTCCATCAAAAACTCTCGCAGATACCTTCTCACATCTGGAACAGAAGGACTATCTGGAGTTCCAAGATTGATTAATAATACGCCTTTTTTGATATTTTTCGTTGACATAATTCACTGATTTTAGTGCCGCAAAACTAACACAATATTGATAACTATTTCACCTCTAAATGGAATTTGCCTGCCATACAATAAATCCATAAACCCCAAACCTTAAGAACCTGGTCAATGAGTATAGCACATAATATCTGAAAGGATATTTGAATACGCCAACGGCCATTGCCACTGCCGAAAACGGAAGGGGCGTAAGCGCTGCGGCTATTACAAGAAATCCGCCATACCTTCTCAAATTTTGCTTGTATTGAGTTAGGTATTTTGCTTCAAATGTTTGAAAAACTGGTAACACTCTGCATGAGGAGCCTATGAAATATCCCAATAGACCGGCACCATAAGAAAGGCCTGAAAGGAATAATATATTGACTATATAGTAATCGGTCAGCCCTCCGTTGAGTGACCAAATCATAAATAACTCTGGCGGAATAATGCCGAAGATGACTTCAGAAAAAATGAAAATGCCATAAATCAGAACTGGCCGGTCGTTCAATTCCTTAAGCCATTCAGAGTTGAGATTGAGATATTCTCTTGCGGCTATGAATATCAAGATCAAAGCCACAAACCAAACCATCCCTTTTGCCAAATTATTGACCAAAAACTGATATCTGGGTTTCATTCTGCGCATATGCTACTACTTAATAGGGCAACGTTTGAATGGCTTAGATTCATCAAATAGTTTTCGGTAAGTAGCGTGCGTTTTATTGACATACCCTCCTACTTGCTCAACTACTCTTATCATTTTCGGATTGAAGTCACCTATCCAGTTCATTTCCAGATCATGGTATCTTGGATACTTCTCTTGCACCATTTTAGCGGTAGCAATGACCAAAGCACCTTCCACTCCTTTGCCATGATGTTCAGGAACTACCCCGAATACTAAACCAAACATCTTATTGCAAGTTTTCATCCACTTGTGGTATACAAACTTGAGCTTCCCAATCAGATTTAATTTGCCATTCAAGTATTTAAAAACCTGGTTCATTTCTGGCAAATTGATATAAAATGCTACTGGTTGGTCATGATAGTATCCGAACCAGATTATCTTCTCATCCATAATGGGCTTGATGGATTTGATGATCGCCTTAGACTGTGGTCCAGTCATCTGCGCGACTCCGGGAGTAGATGCCCAGGCTTTGTTATAAATAATTCTAAAGTCCTCAGTGTATTTATCGAGGTTATCTTTCTTGAGGTGTTCGAAAGTGTATCCTGGATCTTCAAATATCTTATCGGCTTTCATCTGAATCCTTGGATGAAAGGGGTCTTTGATTATTCTCTTATAGGTGAATTGCTTGAAGTAAATCT
>Ga0209634_1000978_pt1 | contig 21642 bp, 13 predicted proteins | sample LinPmetageLP40_FD_184043 | JGI IMG/M metagenome (GOLD analysis project Ga0209634, IMG submission 184043) | Marine viral communities from the Pacific Ocean - LP-40 (SPAdes) (version 2) | ecosystem: Environmental > Aquatic > Marine > Oceanic | place: Pacific Ocean | collected 2010-08-26 | reverse complement strand
GTCGCGCATCGCCGCATCGCGCGTCTCCTGCGGTGCTTCGCCCAGCGCCTCGATCGGCTGGCCGTCGATGAAATCCATCGCCAGCACGCGCGCGGTGGTCAGTTCGTGCAGCGGGCGCGGGACGATGTAATCGGGGTGTCCGTCCAGCCAGTCGGCAAAGCGCGTCATCTGCGCCGCTTCGCGTTCGTAATCGGCTTCCTCGTGCAACTGCCGCTTGGCTTCGCCCAGCAACGGCGCAAGGTCGAGCTCGCGCGGCAGGACGCCCGATACGCGCAGCAGGGTCGCGACATTGTCGACATCGGAATCGATGCTTTCGCGAATGCCGGGATACTGGACCTTGATTGCCACTTCGCGCCCGTCGGGCAGCGCCGCGCGGTGCACCTGCCCGATCGATGCCGCGGCAATCGGGGTGGCGTTGAAGCGCGCGAAGCGGCGCCGCCAGTCGGGCCCCCATTCCGCGTCGAGCATGCTGCGCAATTGCTGCGGCGGCATGCGATAGGCCTGCGAACGCAATTGAGCGAGAATGGCAGTGAGTTCGGCGGGCAGCATGTCGCCCGCATCCATCGAGATCATCTGGCCGAGCTTCATCGCCGCACCGCGCAGATGCGACAGGCGATCGGCCAGGCGGCCGACATTGCCCGGGGTCAGCAGCAGGTCGCGCATCCGCGGGCGCTCGCCGCGGGCCAGCCGCCGGGCGCCTTCGCCCAGCATGCCCCCGGCAACCCCGCCGGCGAGCCGCCCGAAGGTGCCCAGCCGCGCCGCGCGGCTGCTGGGAATCGCGCGGTGCCGCGGCTTGGGAGGGTCGCTGTCGTCCATGCTGTCCTTCTTCCAAGCCCCGGTCCGGGTGGAAGTTCCGTCCGCTGGCTCAGGCAGGCCAAAGAAAAGGGCGCCGGGATCGCTCCCGACGCCCCTTGCGTCACGGACCGGGCCGATCAGCCCTGGCGTTCGCCGGTCAGCGGCATGTCGCCGAAAGCGCCCGCATTGACGGTGCCGGTCATCTGGTCGCCATTGACGGTGGCGGTGCAGTTGAGCGTCATCGGCATCGGGACGGTCATGTCCATCTTCCACTTGAGCGTATCGCCTTCGATCGTGCCGTCGGTGATGTCCATCGAGCCCATGCCACCGGCCATCGAGCCGGTGAAGCTGTTGCCGTCGTCGCTCGGCACGACCGTCAGCGTGCCCTTCTGGTCACCCATCGGGCTCTTCACGACGGTATCGTAGGTACCTGCTACGGACATGGAAATTCCTCTCTTCGCTTGGGGGTTCAAAGTCCCATTTCAATCGGGCCTGCTGACACGAATGTCAATTAATCGGTTCCCGCCATTTCGATGCGTTCGACTGCCAGGCCGAGCTGTTCGAGTTGCGGTTCGACGACCGTTGCATCGCCCACCACGACCCAGACGAAACGATCGGGGTCGATCGCTGCGCGGGCTGCGGCATCGAGGCTGTCGGTGGTCTGCGCGCGGAAACGATCGGCGATCACTTCGTAGTAATCGTCGGGCCGCCCGTAGAGCGCATTGGACTGCATCGCGCCGAGGATCGCGCCCGAGGTTTCGAACTGGCCGGGCAGTTCGCCGATCTCGGCCGTGACGATCCGGGTAAGCTCCTCGTCGGTGACGCCGCGCGTATCGAGGAATTCGCCGGTTTCGCGGATCAGTTCGGCCAGCGCATCGCCGGTGCGGTCGGCCTGGACGGGCGCGCGCACGGTATAGGCGACCGCGTTCTCATTGGTCAGCGGGGCGCCGCGTACGCCATAGCTCCAGCCCTTGGTCTCGCGCAGGTTCATGTTGAGCCGGGCGAGGAAGTTGCCGCCCAGCGCGTTGTTGGCGTTGAGGAAGTCGACATAGGTTTCGCCGCGCGGATCGACCGGGGTCAGCTGCCCGCCATAGATATAGCTCTGCGGCGAATTGGGCCGGTGGACCAGCACGATCCGGCTTTCGGTGGCTGCCTCGGGCGCGTCGGCGAAGCTCTTGGTGCCCTTGGCCGCGGCGGGGGCTTCCCAGTCGCCGAACACGCCGTTCAGCGCGCCCACGATTTCAGCCAGCGGCCGGTCCGACACCACGAAGATTTCGCCATTGTCGGGGCGGATCCAGCGGTCCTTGAAGGCGGTAATGTCCTCGCGCGTGATCGCGGTCAGCGATGCAACGGTCCCGCTGTCGGGGCCGGCATAGGGGCTGTCGGCGCCGTAGATCAGCGGTGCCGCAGTGCGCGCGGCAATGGCCGCGGGCGTGCGCAGTTCCTGTTCGACGCTGGTGATGCGCTGCGCGCGGACCCGGTCGATTTCGGCGGGGTCGAACGCGGGATTGCGCACCATGTCGGACAGCAGTTCGAGCGCGGGGACGAGATTGGCCGACAATGCGGACAGCGTGAAGCTGGACCGGTCGGCGCCGCCACCGAGCGAGATGTTCGCGCCCAGCCGTTCGCTGGTCTCGGCGATCTCGCGCGAGCTCATGCTGGTGGTGCCTTCCTCGAACAGGCTGAGCGAAAGGCCTTCGAGCCCGCGCATGTCCGCCGGATCGGCGCTGCTGCCGGCATCGAAGGACAGCGTGACATAGGTGGCGGGAATGGCGTCGCGCTGCGCGTAATGCAGCGTCATACCGTTCGCCAGCGCGGTGTGCTGCACCTCGGGGAAGTCGAGCTCGGCAACCGATTCGATCGGCGGCGCCGGGCGGACTTCGGTCACGGTCAGGGCATCCGGCGCGCCAGCTTCCGCGTCGGCCTCGGTTTCGGCGACGCTCGCCGCCTCTTCGTAGGACCCGTCGCGCTCGCCCGGTTCGAGCACCAGCGTGAAGGACGGCCGCGTCAGCCAACGCTGCATGGCCGCCTGCACTTCGGCGGGCGTCAGCGTGGCGAGGATTTCGAACTGGCGGGCGTAGAAGGCGGGATCGTCGGCCAGCACTTCGCCCGATGCCAGCGTCACGGCCTTGCCGCCGAAGCCGCCGACCTGTTCGAGCCCGCGGATCGTGTCGGCAACCGTGCTGGTCGCCGCACGGCGCACTTCGTCTTCGGTCGGGCCTTCGGCGATGAACTGGGCAACCAGTTCGTTGAGCCGGCGTTCGACCTCGGCTTCCTCGACGCCGGGACGCGCGGTCGCGGAGACGTTGAGGATGCCGACGCGCTGCCAGGCGTAGTTGCCGGCCGAAACGCTCACCGCCAGCTGCTCGTCGCGCACCAGCGTGTTGTCGAGCCGGCTCGACGACAGTCCGCCAAGGATCTGCGCGCCCACGGTCAGCGCCGTCAGTTCGCGGTCGGTGATGCCCGGTGCGGTCCAGTACTTGTCGATGCTGACCGCTGCGACCTGGTCGCGCATTACCGTGCGGACGTCTTCGGCAAGCTCGGGGATGGCGGCTTCGGCCGGGTCGTTGACCGGGCCGCGCGCGATCGGGCCGAAATATTTCTCGACCAGCGGCCGCGCTTCTTCAGCCGACACGTCGCCCGCCAGCACCACGGTGGCGTTGTTGGGACCGTATTTGTCGCGGAACCAGCTGCGGACGTCGTCCATGCTGGCGCTGTCGAGGTCGGCCATCGAGCCGATCGGCGTGTGGTCGTAGGGATGCGGCGCGGGGAACAGCGCCTTGACGATCTCGTAGAACACGAGGCCGCCGGGCTGGTTGTCACCCTGGCGTTTCTCGTTCTGCACGACGCCGCGCTGGTTATCCAGCTTCTGCTGCGTGACCGCGCCGAGCAGATAGCCCATGCGATCGCTTTCCAGCCACAGCGCGCGTTCGAGCGCGGGGCGGGGCACGGTCTGGAAATAATTGGTGCGGTCGAAATTGGTCGTGCCGTTGTAATCGGTCGCGCCCATTTCCTGCAGGTACTGGAAATAGTCCTGCGGTGCGTTCTCGCTGCCGTTGAACATCAGATGTTCGAACAGGTGCGCGAAGCCGGACTTGCCTTCGGGTTCGTCCTTCGATCCGACATTGTACCACACCGCGACGGCCACGATGGGAGCCTTGCGGTCGGTGTGGACGATGACGTCGAGCCCGTTGTCGAGCGTGAACTTCTCGAACGGGATGTCGACCTGGTCGACCAGCGCGGTCAGTTCGGCGGGCGCGGCGGCATCGGCTGCGGCAATGGGGGTATCGGCCTGCGCGGTGGCGGCAATCGCGGGGGCCGCGGTGCCCAGCGCGAGGGCGAGGGCGCTTACGGTGAGGAGGGGCTTGATCTGCATGGTACCTCGATCGGGTTTTTGAATCTCGTCAATGCGAGCAGGCTAACGGGTCAGCGGCGATTGGTCACGGTTTTCCGCGACGCCGCATTGGCCAGGACGTCCTCGCGCCAGAAGTGGACTGGCTTCAAGCGGTGCTGGACGAACAGCGTAGACTGATCGGCATAATGCGGGGAGGCAGGCCGGGTGGTGGCCGAACCGAACGGCTGGATCGAACGTGAGGCGACCCGCTCGCCGGGCATCCATTCGACCCACTGGATGAAGCTGTCGCCATGCCGCACCGAAAGGCGTCCATCGTCGTCGATGTCCCACAGCGTCGAGGCGCGCAGCGTGTCGGATCCGCCGTCGAGAGGCAGGTCGACGTCGCCCTGGCGCAGGCGCAGCAGCTCGCCCATCGGCGGGTCGATGCGGCCGAAGTGGCGCAGCAGGTGGTCCACCGAGCGCTGCAGCTCCGTTTCGGCATCGGGCCAGGGGTCGTTGCTGTAGCTCGACCCCATGAAGGGGCGGATCATCAGCAGCGCGAGGCTGTCGCCCCGGCCGATGTTATCCGCGTTCAGGTCCCATTCGCCGAGCAGGCGCTGGGCGGCCAGCAGGTCCGGATCATCGGTCCGTATCGCCGCGACGTCGCGCAGCATTTGGGCGATATAGCCGCTGTTCTCATAGGCGGTGTCGTATTTGATCCGCTCCAGCGCGGCGCGGTCGAGCACCTCGGCCTCGGCCATCAACTTCGCCCCGCGCGTACCGCGATTGGTGTCCTTGAGCTCGATCCCGAGTTCGGGCGGGAAGTCCCCGGGCGACAGATTGCTGCCCGCTCCCGCATCGAGGAAGGGGTTGTTGTTGGCTTCCACCAACCAGCCGCTGGCGGGGTTCACATAGCGCGGCAACTGGTCGTAGCTGACCGATCCGCGGGTGATGAGGTCGCTGCGGTCGCCCGGCAGGATGCCGCGCCAGTCGATCCGTTCGCCGCCGACGGTGGCCGGGCGGGCGGGGATCGCGGCATTGTAGATATTGGCGATATTGCCCGCCTTGTCGGCATAGATGAAATTGGTCGAGGGGATGTCCATCCGCGCGAGGATGCCCTGCCATTCGTCGAGCGATGCCGCCTTGTTCAGCCGGTAATAGGCATCCAGCTGGCCGAGATTGCCCATCCCGCCGTAGCGGATGGCGAAAGCGCCCTTGTCGTTCTTGATCACCGGACCGTGCGCGCTGCGGTAGATGTCGCGGCGGATCGGCAGCACCACGGGGCCGAGGCGCACCGGCAGCGTTACCGTGCGCTGTTCCAGCTCGCGCCATTCGCCGTCGAGGCGGTAGCGCGTGCCGCTGTCGTCCAGCACCAGCTGATAGACATCGACCATGTCGGGCGTGTTGACGGTGTTGGTCCACCCGAGGTCGGCATTGTGCCCGAGGAAAGGGAAGGGGCTGCCGGGGAAGTTCGCTCCGGCGAAATGCCAGCCCTCGCCGCTTTCGACGACCAGTTCGTACCATGCGACGCCGCCGCGCCAGGGCTGGTGCGAATTGGAAATCAGCGTCGTGGGGCCGCCCGATTTCTCGGGCGTCACGGCAAAGGCGTTCGATCCCGAGAACGCGGCCTCGTCGGCGTAGGGCAGCGGGGCGGGGTTGCGGGTGCGCGGCGTATGGCTGGTGCGAACGATCGGCGCGGCATCCTCGCCGGGCGCGGGCTGCCCGGCACCGGGTATCGCCGGCCCCTGTTCGCGCTTCAGCGGCGTGCCCGAAACCAGCGGTTCGATGACATTGCCGAGGCCGAAGAAGAACGGCTGGCGCAGGGCGAAGCCGGCCGCCACGTCGACGCCGTCGACGGGGAAGAGGTTGGCCAGCTTGCGCTCGCCCGGATGCGCGGCGGCGAAATCGTTGAGGCCCGCGGCATAGGCGTCGAACAGCGCGCGCGTGTCTTTGGGCAACTGCGGGTAGTCACGCTCCGCGAGGCCGCGCGCGTCGAGCAGGTGATAGGCATAGTCGAACGCCGCCCCGTCCTGCCCGGCGATCGCGCCATAGCGCCCGCGGCTCATCGCGATAACGTCCTGCAGGGTGGAGAAATCGTCCTCCGAATGCGCGATAGCGACGCCATAGGCGACATCCGCGTCGGTATCGCCGTAGATGTGCGGAACGCCGAATTCGTCGCGGATGATTTCCGCGGTATAGGTGCGGTCGGCCAGCGCCAGGGCGTCGCGCTTGGCCCAGAAGGGTTCCCACGTCGCCAGCGCGATGAATATTGCAAGCACCAGCACGAGCAGCGCAATGCCCGTGCGCCCCAGCCATTTTTTCATAGAAATGCGTCCTCTCTTGCAACTCGGTTAGCGAGCAGGACGGGCGGACGCAATGCGATTGGGCAAAACCTTCCCGCGGCTGTTCCCCGTTCCAGATTCGGCCCGCTAACCAGCGCGCAGTGACAGCACAGATCGCCATCGGACACGATTCTTCCGGCAAGCCGGCCGAATTCGATATCGAGGAACTCCTCGCCACCCGTCTGCTCGTCCAGGGCAATTCGGGCAGCGGCAAGTCGCACCTGCTGCGGCGCCTGCTCGAAGAGAGCGCGGGCATGGTGCAGCAGGTGGTGATCGACCCGGAAGGCGATTTCCCCTCGCTGGCGGACAAGTTCGGCCATGTGGTGATCGACGGGGCGGCCTATTCGCCGGGTGAGATCGAGGCGCTTGCCCGCCGCATCCGCGAACACCGCGCCAGCGTGGTGCTCGATCTCGATGGGCTCGAGGTCGAGCAGCAGATCCGCTGCGCCGCGCAATTCCTCACTGCGCTGTTCGATGCGCCGCGCGAGCATTGGTATCCCGCGCTGGTGGTGGTCGACGAAGCGCAGATGTTCGCCCCTGCTGCGGCAGGAGAGGTGGCGGAAGACACGCGGCGGATGACCATGACCGCGATGACCAACCTGATGTGCCGCGGGCGCAAGCGCGGGCTGGCCGGGATCGTCGCCACCCAGCGGCTGGCGAAGCTCGCCAAGAACGTGGCGGCCGAGGCCTCGAACTTCCTGATGGGGCGGACCTTTCTCGACATCGACATGATCCGTGCAGCCGACCTGCTGGGGATGGAACGGCGCCAGGCCGAACGGATCCGCGAGCTCGAGCGCGGACATTTCCTTGCGCTGGGCCCCGCCATCACGCGCGTTCCGCTGGCAGTGAAGATCGGTCCGGTGCAGACCGGCCAGCAGGCCCGCAGCGAAGGGCTGATGGCGCTGCCCGACACCGCGCCCGAAGACATGGCGGCGCTGCTCACCACCGACCTCGCCAGCGATGTCGCCAAGGCGCCGCCGCCGCCCGCGCCGCCGCCGGCCCCGCCGGTGGACGAGATCGAAACCAGCATCGCCGCGGCGGAGGAACGCCAGGTCGCTCCGCGCGGCGAGCCGGTCGATACCACGGCGGTGGCGACGCGGATCGCCGAGATCATTGCCGAGCTGGCGCGCGAGGAAGGGATCGCCTTCCAGTCGGCCAGCGCGCAATACCAGACCTTCCTCACCCGCTGCCGCCGCGAGCGGCTGATCGGGCCGATGCCCGACATGCGCGCCTTCCGCCGCCGGTTCGCCGTGGCCGGCGCCGGGCTGGCCGAGCTCGACGAAGCGCTGCAGGCGCGGATCATGCAGCTGGCCGGTGCAGTGGAAGAAGACCTGCTCGGCCCGTTCCTTGTGATCGCCAAGGCCGCGCATGCGGGCGAGACGCAGGTTGACGAAGCGGCGCTCGCGCGTGCCTATGGCACCAGCTCGCCCGGCCGTATCCGGCGCCTGCTCGATCATCTCGAGCGGCAGGGCCTGGTGGTGGTGCGCGAGGATTTCGGCGGCGACCGCACGATCATGGTCCCCGGGCTGGAACCGCTTGCCGACGGTTGATGCCGCGCCGCGGTCTGCATAGACCGGGACGATGGACTATGCCGATTTCGCCCATTTCGCCGCGCTCGACATCCGTGCGGGCACCGTGACCCGCGCCGAACCCTTCCCCGAAGCCCGCCGCCCGGCAATCAAGCTGTGGGTCGATTGCGGCCCCGACATCGGCGAACGCAAGAGCTCCGCGCAGATTACCGAACATTACACCCCCGAAGGCCTCGTCGGGCAGCGGGTGATGGCAGTGGTCAACTTCGCGCCGCGCCAGATCGGTCCGGTGATGTCCGAGATCCTCGTGCTGGGCTTCCCGGACGCCGACGGGGCGATCGTGCTGGCGCAGCCCGGAGCGGGCATTCCCGACGGCGCCCGGCTGGCCTGAATTTGTCGCCCGGCGGCTTCACAAGCTGCGCGGCACCCCTATATCCGACTAACACACCTCGTTTATTTGCAGCGAGGTCTTGTGTTGCATAATCGCAACACCATATTCGGACGGTAATTTGTGATTGGGGTGTTTGCATGAATCTCGAAAAGTTCACCGACCGCGCCAAGGGTTTCCTGCAGGCCGCGCAGACCGTTGCCATCCGCTTGAACCACCAGCGGATTTCGCCGTCGCACCTGCTCAAGGCGCTGCTCGACGACGAACAGGGCATGGCCGCGCAGCTGATCCAGCGTGCGGGCGGCAATCCGGGCGTGGCGATTACCGAAGTCGACAACGCGCTGGCCAAGGTGCCGGCGGTTTCGGGCGGTGGGGCGCAGGCGACCCCGGGGCTCGACAATGACGCGGTGCGCGCGCTCGACAGCGCCGAACAGCTGGCGGAAAAGGCCGGCGACAGCTTCGTCCCCGTCCAGCGGTTGCTGCAGGCGCTGGCACTGGCCGACAATGACGCCGGTAAGGCACTGAAAGCGGCGGGGATCGACGCCAAGGCGCTCGAGGCCGCGATCCAGGAAGTGACCGGCGGCCGCACCGCCGACAGCGCGGGCGCCGAAGAAAGCTACGACGCGATGAAGAAATACGCCCGCGACCTGACGCAGGCGGCACGCGACGGCAAGCTCGACCCGGTGATCGGCCGCGACGAGGAAATCCGCCGCACCGTGCAGATTCTCGCGCGCCGGACCAAGAACAATCCCGCGCTCATCGGCGAACCCGGCACCGGCAAGACCGCGATCGCCGAAGGCCTCGCGCTGCGTATCGCCAATGGCGACGTGCCCGACAGCCTCAAGGGCCGCACGCTGATGGCGCTCGACATGGGCTCGCTGATCGCCGGCGCTAAGTACCGCGGCGAGTTCGAGGAGCGGCTCAAGGCGGTGCTCGACGAAGTGAAGGGCGCCGAGGGGCAGATCATCCTGTTCATCGACGAAATGCACACGCTGATCGGTGCGGGCGCGAGCGAGGGCAGTATGGACGCGGGCAATCTGCTCAAGCCCGCGCTCAGCCGCGGCGAACTGCATTGCATCGGGGCGACCACGCTCGACGAATACCAGAAATATGTCGAGAAGGACCCCGCGCTGCAGCGGCGCTTCCAGCCGGTTTTCATTGACGAGCCCAGCGTCGAGGACACGGTATCGATCCTGCGCGGGATCAAGGACAAGTACGAACTGCACCACGGTGTGCGCATCACCGATGGCGCGATCGTCGCTGCGGCGCAGCTGTCCAACCGCTATATCCAGAACCGCTTCCTGCCCGACAAGGCGATCGACCTGATGGACGAGGCCGCCAGCCGCATCCGCATGGAAGTTGAAAGCAAGCCCGAGGAAATCGAGAACCTCGACCGCCGCATCATCCAGCTGCGGATCGAGGAACAGGCGCTGCAGAAGGAAACCGACACCGCGTCGAAGGACCGGCTCGAAAACCTGCGCAAGGAACTGTCCGAACTCGAACAGCAATCGAGCGAGCTGACCACGCGCTGGCAGAACGAACGCGACAAGATCCACGCCGAAGCGCGGATCAAGGAAGACCTCGACCAGGCGCGGATCGAACTCGAACAGGCGCAGCGCGGCGGCGACCTGCAGAAGGCGGGCGAGCTGCAATACGGGCGAATCCCCGAGCTGGAGAAGAAGCTCGCGGAAGCCTCGGGCCACACCGATAATGCGCTGCTCAAGGAAGAGGTCACCGAAGACGATATCGCCGGTGTCGTCAGCCGCTGGACCGGTATTCCGGTCGACCGGATGATGGAAGGCGAGCGCGAGAAGTTGCTCGACATGGAGAACATCCTCGCCAAGCGGGTGATCGGCCAGAGCCAGGCGATCGACGCGGTGTCCAAGGCCGTGCGCCGCGCGCGCGCGGGCCTCCAGGATCCCGGCCGACCGCTGGGCAGCTTCCTGTTCCTCGGCCCGACCGGCGTGGGCAAGACCGAACTGACCAAGGCACTTGCCGGCTTCCTGTTCGACGACGACAGCGCGATGGTGCGCATCGACATGAGCGAGTTCATGGAGAAGCACGCGGTTGCCCGGCTGATCGGCGCGCCTCCAGGCTATGTCGGTTACGAGGAAGGCGGCGTGCTGACCGAAGCGGTGCGCCGGCGCCCCTACCAGGTGGTGCTGTTCGACGAAGTCGAGAAGGCGCATAGCGACGTCTTCAACGTGCTGCTGCAGGTGCTCGACGACGGGCGGCTGACCGACGGGCAGGGCCGCGTGGTCGATTTCAGCAACACGCTGATCATCCTGACCTCGAACCTCGGCAGCCAGTATCTCGCCAATATGGACGACGGCCAGAAGGTCGAGGATGTCGAACCGCAGGTGATGGACGTGGTGCGCGGGCATTTCCGCCCCGAGTTCCTCAACCGGCTGGACGAGATCATCCTGTTCCATCGCCTCGCACATGAGCATATGGCGCCGATCGTCGATATCCAGGTCGCACGGGTGCAGAAGCTGCTCAAGGATCGCAAGATCGTGCTCGACCTGACCGAGGCGGCGAAGAAATGGCTCGGCCGCGTGGGTTACGACCCGGTCTATGGCGCGCGCCCGCTCAAGCGCGCGGTGCAGCGCTACGTGCAGGACCCGCTGGCGGACATGATCCTCGCCGGCAAGGTGCCCGACGGCGCAAAGGTCGCGATCGACGAAGGCGACGGCGAACTGGCGATGACGATCACCTGACCGCGTCGGACCCGATGCGGAAACGAAAAAGGGCCCCGGTTTCCCGGGGCCCTTTCTTTTAGGATTCCGATCTGGATCAGAAGCCGAATGTTGCGGCTACCTTGAAGTAGCGACCCATGATCCCGTCGAAATAGGTGGTCAGGCCACCACCGGTCGGCGCCGGGTAGGGCGCGCTACGGTCGAACAGGTTCTCGACGATGAAGCGGACGGTGAAGTCGTTTTCGGTGCGGAAGCTGATGCCAGCGTCCATGTAAACGATCTCGTCGCGCTCGAAGAACTGGTACGAGGTCGGTGCCGCATCCGGATCAACGACGTTTTCGCCGATGTACTGGATCTGCGTGAATGCGCCGAAACCGTTGTTCTCGTAAGTCACGCCGACGGTAGCCTGGTGCTTCGAATAGCCCGGGCTTCCACGGAACGTCGAGAGATCGCCCGTCCCGACCTGCTGCTCGAGCTTGTCGATGTACTGGTACGAACCACGCAGGCTGATGCGGCTGTCAGCGCCGAGGAACGGCGTTGCCTCGGTCCAGCGCAGGTCCGCAATCACACCCTGGTAGTCATAGGATGCGACATTGAGGTAGCCGGTGCGGATGAATTCGACTTGGCCCGCCCCGTCGCGATCGATGCGATCGCAAGCCGAGTTGGGGAAGTCGTTCGCATCGTAGCATGCTTCCAGCGTGCCTTCGGCGTCCACACTTTGGATCGCACCTTCGAGAGCGATATCGACCCAGTCGACCGACAGGGTAAGGCCCGGAGCGAAGGTCGGTGTGAACACCGCACCGATGGTCCAGCTGTCGGCCGTTTCATTCTCGAGTTCGGTATTGCCCGAAAGCGAACCGCGCGTCGTGAAGTCGACGATGTTCGAGGTGAAATTGGCCGGCAGTCCGTCCGCAGCACAGTTCGCCGCACGCTGGGCCGGGTTCGGTCCAGCGTTGATGAAACGTGCATCGCACGGATCGTCCGCGGTGGTGAAGATCGCGCTGTTCGGGTTGAACAGTTCGGTGATCGCAGGTGCGCGGATCGAACGGGTGAAGTTGCCGCGGATCGCGAAATCTTCAACCGGCTTCCAGCGCCCGCCGGCCGTCCAGGTGATATCCCCGCCGGTGAGCGAGTTATCGACGTAACGAATGGCGCCCTTGGCTTCGAGCAGGTTGACGAACGGAACGTCCATCGTCGGCGAAACAAGCGGGATCTGGAGTTCGCCGAACACTTCGTCGGTGTTGTACGAACCTGAGACCGGATCGATCGGGATCGAGCGACCGAACTGGGTGCGCGGTGCATCCGGGTCGGCCGGGTCGGGCTGGCCGAAGAAGAACGCACCCGGATCGAAGTCCGCCGATTCGTCACGGTGCTCGTAACCGATCGAGAAACCGACCGGGCCGCTCCAGATATTGAACAGGTCGCCGCCGATGGTGGCGATGAAATCATACTGTTCGTTGGTCGCGGTCGGGTTGGCGATAGTCGTGACGTAATCCGCCACGGCCTGCGTGTTCTGGTTGCCGAACGGGTTGAACGGGGCGCAGATGTCGCTGATCGTCGCGATCGGCGAACTGTCTGCTCCGGCCGGGCAGCCAGCCAGGGCGTTCTCGAAGTTCTGCTGCACCAGTTCGCGGCTGCGACCCTCGGTACGCGAACGACCGTAGAGGCCCGAGACTTCCCAGTTCAGATTGCGCGAACCGAGGTAGAAATCGCCACGCAGACCGGCGACAACACGATAGACTTCGACTTCCGACGAGCCTTCACCGGCGATCAGGTCGGTGTTGGCGCGGCCGAGGTAGAAGAAGTCCTGGCCCGCGGGAAGCTGCGCGCCAATGGTTGCACGGGCTTCGTCCGACAGGAACGGGTTGCTCAACGGCACGATCAGATTGCCGTCGGGCGTGCCCGCATCGTCGAACAGCCAGGTGTTGTAAACCGGCTGCGAGCGCAGTTCGGTACCCTTCGAATTGGCGTACTGTCCTTCGAGGAAGGCCGTGATCGAATCGGTTACGTCGTAGGTAGCGGTGAGCGCGCCGAGATAGCGCTCGACCGGCGAGAGCAGGTTCGAGACCGGGAGAAGGCTGAAGCCGTTGCCGCCGGCGGAGTTCACCACACCGTAGCGTTCGCCGAAGTCCAGCGGCGTGAGGTTGCCATTGGCATCGAACACCAGCGTGTTGCCGCTGTCGTCGGTGATGTCGAAGCCGAAGCCGGGCACGATATCGGCAGTCGTCGGAGCGCCGAATTCGCTGAGGATCGGGATACGGCGATCGCTGATGACGACGTTGTCGAACGGCGAGTTCGGATCATTGGGAGCGGCGTAGAACAGCCCCTGTGCCGTGCGTTCACGATCGGTGTACAGCAGGCCTTCGGTGTTGTTGTACTCGACCGCTGCAACCACGTTGCCGCGACCATCGGCGAAGCTGGTGCCAACCATTGCACCCAGACGGTATTCTTGCGCATCGCCTTCTTCGGCAATGCCCATCTGCGCGTCGAAGCGGACGCCTTCGAAACGGTCCTTGAGGATGATGTTCACGGTGCCGGCGATGGCATCGGCACCGTAAATCGGTGCGCCGCCGACGGCGATGGTTTCAAGACGGTCGACCATCAGCGTGGGGATCGTGTTGAGATCGACCTGCGAACCGGCCGCCACGGGGCCGAAGATCGAAGCGGTGTTCGAGCTGACGTAGCGGCGGCTGTTGACCAGCGTCAGCGTGCGCTGCGAGCCCAGACCGAAGAAGTTGATGAAGCTCTGGCCCGAACCGAAGGAACCCGACTGGCCGCCGACCGCGCTGCTGGCGGGCGGACCGAAAGCGGGCTGTTCGTTGAGCACTTCGCCGACATTGGTCAGACCGCGTTCTTCGATCTGGTCGGCGTTGACGACGATCGAGGGCTCGAGCGTGTCGCGGTTGGGGCGGCGGATACGCGAACCCGTCACGACGATGGCATTATCGGCCTCGGGAGCGGCTGCGGCCTGTTCGTCGACGATGGTGTCGTCGGCATCCTGCGCGAAGGCAGGTGTCGAAACGGCCAGGGCGGCGATACCCGCGCTCGTGAAGAGCGCAAGCCGCCGGCCCCGTGCGAACGGGGGGGTGGAGATCATGTTGTGGTTCCCTGATTGCGACCGTGCATGATTGCACGCGTGCATGAGAACCAAAACTTCCGAACGTGGCAATGCTTTAGCTTCCGTAAGGGAAAACTCGCATGAGGTTTGCCCCGAACTGCAATGAAAATGACACATCATTTGCTACAGAGACATCCATCTGCACGACAATCACCGGTCCCGACCGTGCGCCGCGGCTTGTCGGCGGGCTGCGATCTGATAGTCTCGCGGCGGTTCTGACGCCCACGCTTTCTAGGAAATCAATGCATGCTGCTTCGTCCTGATCGTCTGACCTCATCACGCGCAGGTTCGCGCACGATGGGCAATCGCTCCTGGTGCATGGGCGCGGCTTCCGCCGGGCTTGCAGCGATATGCACCCTGGCGTTCCCGGCAGTGACGTCGGCGCAGGACGCGCCCTCCGAGGCACTGCTCGACTGCCGCGCCATCGGCAGCGATGACGAGCGGCTGGCGTGCTACGACCAGGCGCTCGACACGCAGTACGGGGTGGACGAGGAATTGCAGGAAAAGCGCCGGCAATACCGGCGCGAACGGTTCGGCCTTCCGGTGGATTCCTCGGGGTCCCGGATGGCCGAACTCACCGCGACGATCGCGGCGGTGGATGCGAACCTGCGGACCGGGCAAACGACGATCGCGCTCGACAACGGACAGGTCTGGCAGGTGCTCTCGAGCGGCGGTCTGCGGGCGCGCTTCCGCGTCGGGTTGGAGGTGACGATCAGCGAAAGCGCTACCGGCGGATATCGCGTGCGAATTGCGGACAAGACGGGGTTCAAGGGCGTGACCCGCATCCGCTGAGGGCAGGCCCACCGCACCATGATCACAGATCAGGATATCCTGCAGGATGCGGAATGGCTGCCGCATCGTTATGACGAGACGAACGGCAGCTTCCGCTTTCGGCATGTCCCGCGCGATGTGCAACGCGAGGCCGCGTTCCTGACCGACGAGCATCTGCCCGATACCGGAGCGGAACGCGTCATACCGCTTGAACGGATCGACCGGCGGGCCCTGCCCGCAGCTCCGATCCACTTCGTATTCCATTCGGCCTATTGCTGTTCGACCCTGGTGGCACGCATGTTCGATGCCCCCGGCTATTCGATGGGGCTGGTCGAGCCGGTGGTGCTCAACGACGTCGTCGGTTGGCGGCGGCGAGGGGCGCAGCCGGAAAAGATCGCTGCGGTGCTCGATATGGCGCTTGCGCTGCTCGCGCGGCCGTTCGGCGATGACCGCGCGGTCGTGGTCAAACCCTCGAATATCGTGAACTCGCTCGCGCCAGCCATCATGGGGCTGCGCGCGGATGCACATGCGATCCTGCTCTATGCGCCGATCGAAGATTTCCTCGCCTCGATCGCGGTAAAGGGTCTGTGGGGACGCCGCTGGGTGCGACAGGCAATGATCGGCCAGATGCAGGATGGCGTTCTGGCACAGCAATTCGCGCCCGATGAGATGTTCGAACTGACCGATCTGCAGGTCGCCGGCCTGGGGTGGCTTTCGCACCATTCGATTTACCGGAAAATGCAGGACCGGTTCGGCGCCGGGCGTCTCGGCATCTGCGACAGCCGCAGCCTGTTGTCGGAGCCGGCCGAGACGGTGACGAAATTCTTCGCCCGCTTCGAATTGCACCCTGACCCCGAAGATAGCGCGGCAATCGCAGCCGGACCGGCTTTCAAGCGAAACTCGAAGGAAGGGACGGCCTATTCCCGCAGCGATCGCGACCGTCAGATCGCCGCGACGCGCGAGGCCAACAGCGACGAGATCGCCAAGGTCGCCGAATGGGTGAGGGTGGTGGCGGATGGCATCGGGCTTGATATCGCGCCGCCGCCCTCCGTCTTGCGCTGAGGCGCAGGCCTCAGGTGGCGCCGTCGTCGCGGTCCAGGACGTCCCACTGGCCACTCGCCGCGCCCCTCACGATCGAGCGTGCGAGACCATTGCCCTGACGGGCTGCGGCAAGCCACTGCTTCTTCGTCATGCAAACTTTGTTCTTGATTGCACGCGAACGAACGCTGCGGACAGTCTTGCAGATCATCCTGTCGCTGGTCTTGGCTTTCTGTTCGGTAACCGCTTCCGCTTCGGGGGACTGATCCTGAGTCTCGCCCCCCTGGGCCGAGAGGCCAGCACCAAAGGGCAGCACAAGCGCTCCGAGCACCATCGTTGCTTTCTGGAAAGGCAGTCTCGTCATAGATAGGTCCTCCTGCTCGCATCTTGCCGGCCAAACCGGATTTGCTCATCATAAGAGTCCGGGGAGCCTTCGCTCAGGCTCACGCCGCTCGCCATGCACGGTGAGAGCCCAAAATTCAGTTCGTGATCAGCCCGGAAGAATTCTTCTCCGCCATAGCGCTCGCCAGGCTGCGGCCTTCGCGTGCGACGCGTGCCCATTCCCGATTGGTCAGGCAGACACGGCGTTTCTTGGCGCGCGAGCCGATGACAGATTCGGTCCGGCAGACCGTATAATCGGGATGTTGTTTATCGGTGATCTGCGTCTTATCTTCTTCTTGGCTCTTTGTTGCGCTGTCCTGCGCAGCGGCGGGCGCGGCCAACATGGCGAACGGAACCAATGTAACGGCCAACAACTTGCGCAAAAGCACCTCCCATCAAGATTGAGGGTAACGTAACACAGCAAGCCGATAAGTCAAAACCCGTAGCTGTCCGGGTGCGTTCGCGCGGAAATTGTCGTCGCGGCCGATCGGCGAAGTCGCATGCGGCCCGCACAAACAAATGGGGGCGACGCCATCGGCACCGCCCCCACTCATTTCATCGTGTCGATGCGACTAGAAGCGAAGCTTCACGGCAGCCGCGTAACGACGGCCGAGGGCGTCGTAGGTCGACGGGTAGATGTTACCCGAGTTGTACGCGGTCGAACCGATGTCCGAGCCAACGATGGTCGGCTTGTTGTCGAGCAGGTTCTGCACGGTGACGACGAACTCGAAGTTCTCGGCAGCCGCCCAGCGCAGGCTCAGGTCGAAGTAGCTTTCGGCACCGATGGTGTTGAAGTCCACTTCCTGACCAGCAACCGGACCAGCGCTTTCGTCAAGAACGCCGACGAAAGCGTCGCCGCTTTCCGCACGCTGAAGGGGTTCGTACTCGACACCGTCGAGGTAGCGCCACAGCAGCGACACATCCAGCTCGTCGTAGAACGAGAAGGTTGCGCGGGTGTTGAACACGAACTCAGGCTGGATCGAGCCACAGTTCACCGAGTAGTAGCTCACGCACTCACGGTTGACCGAGGTCGGGGTTGCCTGGAATTCGTTGCGGTTCGTCCACGTGCCGTCGGTCGAGAAACGGAAGCCGATATCGTCGGTCAGGCTCGTGCGATAACGCATGCTAACGTCGATACCATCCGTCTTGATCGTGCCGAGGTTCGACAGGCTGAGCAGCAGCCCGGGAACTTCGTTCGGCGAACCGTCGAGACCACCGGTAGTCGCGCTACGAAGGATGAGCGAGCAGAACGGATTGCTTGCGCTCGGTGCATCGTAACACCCACCGACAAGGTCGTTGACCGTCGGCGTGGTGATCGCGTCTTCAACCTTAATGTTGAAGTAGTCGACCGTGAACGAGAGGTTGTACATCGGTTCGAACACCGCACCCACCGTCCAGGTGGTGGCCGTTTCAACGCCAACATCGGGGTTGCCGCCCGTGGTGATGTTGATCTGGCCGGCTGCCGGCTGGAGGATGTTGCCGATCAGGCTCTGCGCTGCCGCCTGGCTCGCGCCACCAGCCACGATCTGCGAAACGCAGGCCGCAGTCAGGGCAGCATTGCCAACCGGGTTGGTACCTGCACAGGGGTCGACAGCAAGGTTCGACAGCTGGGTGACGACCGGCGTGAAGAGTTCACCGATGTTCGGTGCACGCGACGAACGCTGGTAGTTACCGCGATAGGTGATGCCATCGATGGGGGTCAGCGTACCGCCGACCTTCCAGGTGAACTCACCGCCTGCAGTCGAGTAGTCCGAATAACGGCCACCGGCTTCGAGGGTCAGATCGCGAACGAACGAATCTTCGATGACGGGGATGGCGACTTCACCGAAGAAGTCCTTGACGTTGTACGAACCGTTGATGTCCGGAGCGGCACCGCCGCCGCCGACAACTGCACCCGGGGTCTGCGAAGCTTCGTCCGACAGGCGGGTTGCGGTGTACTTGCGGTATTCGGCACCGAGCGCGAACGAGATCGGGCTAGCCGAAATGCCGAAGCCGAGGTCGCCGTCGATGATCGCCTGGGCCTGCGTGAGGCTGGCCTGCGTGATCACCTGCTGCGTCAGGTTGAAGACGTAGTCGATGGCTTCCTGCGAGCCGAGATCGCCGAGCGGACCGAACAGGTTGATCGGCGCACAGCCGCCAGCCGGATCGACGCACTGGACGCCACCGGCACCGTCGGGAATGGCCAGAAGCGACTGCTCGAGGCGCTGCAGACGGGCGAAACCGCCCTGGCGCTGGATGCGTTCGCTTTCACCGTATCCGCCCGAAACTTCCCAGCCGATCGAATCGGTGATGTCGCCGCGGAGGCCGCCGACGAGATTGAACAGCGTGGTGGTGAAGTCCGAAGTACGCGTGCCAGCTTCCGGCGTACGACGACGGATCGAGCTGGTGACCAGGACATAGTCCGGGTTCGCCGTGCCGTCAGCCAAGGTCGGGCCGAACTGGCTGTTCCGGGCTGCAGCGTATTCTGCTGCGGTCAGGCCAAGGTTGTCACCGTACAGCTGTGCGAGCGACTCGGGGATGTACGGGTTGTTCAGGTTCACCTGGTAGGTGTTGAAGAACGAACCGCCCGGAGCGATGATCGTCGAAACGGTGTTCTTCGAGAACGCCGCCTGGGTGAACACTTCGACAGCGTCCGACACTTCGTAGTTCGCCGAACCATAGACGTTGAAACGTTCGAACGGCGTCAGGAAGATATTGAACGGGTTGAAGTTGAACGGGCGATCGAAACCGCAGAAGTTCACGCCGTCGTCGCAGATCTGACCGACAACACCGGCAGTACCGGCATCGGGACCGTCGGGTGCGACGATGACCGCGGGAATGGCGTTCGAAGAGCCGCTGCCCGTGCCGGAGAACGAACCGATGTTGAACAGGGAGAAGTCACGGTCGCCCTGGTAAACGGCGTCCTGGTTCTGGTAGCCGATGCTCAGGACTGCGTTACCGCGGCCATCGTCGAAGTTGGCACCCAGGGTGACGTCGGCACGGAAAACGTTGCCGTCGCCTTCTTCAGTGATCTGCTGCGAAGCGGTTGCCTCGAGGCCTTCGAAGTCGGTCTTGGTGACGAAGTTGACAACACCGCCGATTGCGTCGGCACCGTAAGTGGTGCTTGCGCCGCCGGTCAGGATTTCCGTGCGCTCGATCACCGCCAGCGGAATGTTGTTGAGGTCGACGCGGCCGGTGGTGTCGGCCGGCGTGAAGCGGCGGCCGTCGAGCAGAACGAGGTTACGCTCGGAGCCGATGCCGCGCAGGTTGACGAAGCTCGAGCCGCCGTTGCCGTTGTTGACGGCCGAACCGACGCTCGGAACCGCCGAGGGCAGTTCGCGCAGGAATTCTTCTGCAACGTTGGTCTGGGCGAGTTCGAGATCGTCGCTGCTGACGACGCTGACCGGGCTGGCCAGTTCGAGGTTGGGGTTCGAGATACGCGAACCGGTAACGACGATTGCTTCCGAAGGCACGACGGGAGCGGCAGTTTCTTCCGCTTCCGTTGCAACCTGTGCCATCGCCGGCTGCGCGAGAAGCGCAAGACCGAGAGCGGCAGGTGCCGCGCTGGCTTTGAAGTAGGTTTGGAGTTTCACTCTGATAATCCCTCTATTGATCGACCGACCCCTGAGGTCGGATCTCCAAGGAACCCCTGGGAGGAATAGAGAAAATGCACGAACTTAACGCCCATGCAGATGCAGGATCCCTCCAGTGGAACGTCGCATGTGCCTTTAGGGACGCGGTGAATGCAAAGCTTTTGTTACATTTTGGCCGGTTTGGCGTAGCGGGTGTGACGCCGATGTCACACCCGCCGGTCTGCCCGGTTTTGCCGCGCCTGGGCCGGCGGAGCAATCGCGGAAACATTCGGTCCCGCGCTGCTTGACGTTTACGTAACCCCGGCTTACCCAATTGGTCCCATTTGAAAACCTATAATGAGGATGTCGATGCCCGAAGCCTATATCGTCGAAGCCGTCCGTACCGCCGGGGGGCGCCGCGGGGGCCGTCTTGCCGGGGTGCACCCGGTCGATCTCGCCGCCACATCGCTCGATGCGGTCATGGAGCGCAGCGGTCTCGAGGCCAAGGCTGTTGATGACGTGGTGATGGGCTGCGTCAGCCAGGGCGGCGAGCAGGCCATGCAGGTCGGTCGCAATGCCGTGCTGGCGAGCAAGCATCTGGGCGAGGGCGTCCCCGCGGTCACGATCGACCGCCAGTGCGGCTCCAGCCAGCAGGCAATCCAGTTCGCCGCGCAGGCGGTGATGAGCGGCACGCAGGACGTCGTCATCGCCGCGGGTGTCGAGAGCATGAGCCGCGTGCCCATGGGCTCGACCGCGATGTTCCACATGAAGGAAGGTCTGGGAAATTATAAGTCGCCCGGGCTGGAGGAGAAATATCCCGGCATCCAGTGGAGCCAGTTCATGGGCGCGGAAATGATCGCGCAGAAGCACGGCTTCTCGAAGGACGACCTCGACCGCTTTGCGCTGTCGAGCCACCAGAAGGCGATCGAGGCGACCAAGTCGGGCGCCTTCGAGGCCGAAATCGTCGGCGTGGAGATCGAAACCGCCGAAGGTGAGGAATGCCACACGGTCGATGAAGGCATTCGCTTCGACGCGACGCTGGAAGGTATCGCCGGCGTCAAGCTGCTCAGCCCCGAAGGCAAGATCACCGCGGCCAGCAGCAGCCAAATCTGCGACGGGTCGAGCGCGGTGCTGGTGGTCAGCGAGCAGGCGCTGAAGGACTACGGCCTCACCCCGCTGGCGCGGATTCACAATCTGACCGTCACGGCCGGGGATCCGGTAATCATGCTCGAAGAACCGCTGTTCGCCACCGAGCGTGCGCTCCAGCGCGCGGGCATGAACATCGGCGATATCGACCTGTACGAGGTGAACGAGGCGTTCGCGCCGGTGCCGCTGGCATGGCTCAAGCATCTCGATGCCGATCCCGCCAAGCTCAATGTCAACGGCGGCGCGATCGCACTGGGTCATCCGCTCGGCGCTTCGGGTACCAAGCTGATGGCCACGCTGGTCCACGCGCTTAAGGCGCGCGGCAAGAAATACGGCCTGCAGACGATGTGCGAAGGCGGCGGCGTCGCCAACGTGACCATCGTCGAGGCGCTCTAATTCACTTGAAATCTGAGAGGACAATCCATGGAAGTAAGTAGCAAAACCCCCGCCGTCGTCACCGGCGGTGCATCGGGTCTCGGCGAAGCGACTGCGCGTGCGCTGGCCGCCAAGGGCGCCAAGGTCGCCATCTTCGACATGAACGAGGAAAAGGGCG
>Ga0209634_1000976_pt1 | contig 21650 bp, 17 predicted proteins | sample LinPmetageLP40_FD_184043 | JGI IMG/M metagenome (GOLD analysis project Ga0209634, IMG submission 184043) | Marine viral communities from the Pacific Ocean - LP-40 (SPAdes) (version 2) | ecosystem: Environmental > Aquatic > Marine > Oceanic | place: Pacific Ocean | collected 2010-08-26 | reverse complement strand
AGAAAGTTACGGGGCTTGGGGGATCGACATTATATTCGATGATTAGTCGAGGTGAGTTTCCTGAACCCTTACATGTAGGGAGACGTAAGTCAGGGTGGAGGTCTGATGAGATTCAAGAATGGATACTGAGTCTTCCTACCGGCACACGAGAATATTCGGCGGTTAGAAAGACATGAGTAAAGTTCAAAACGGGCCGCTACTAAACTATAAAGATATGTACAAGATTTCGAGAATGCGTGTTTTGGGGCATACTTGGAAAGACATTAAGGCAGCTATGCCGCATAAAAATATCTACGAAAAGTATGTGAAGTTAGCGTTCATAATGAACCACGTAACTTCGGAAGGACAAGAGTGCAGCGAGTGCGGGGCTAAAAGAAAGATAAACACTTATGAGGAGACCCGATACTTTCGTACGAAGCGTTTTGAAGAATTTGAAGATTTTAAAGAGTTGATGGCACGACTAGAAGAAGAGGATTAATCATTGAGCATAGCTCCGTGGAGTTTTAGTAAGATCAAGGCGTTCCAGCAATGCCCCAAGCAGTTCTACCATGAGAAGGTACTCAAGCAGTATCCGTTCAAGGAGTCTGCGGCTACGTTGTATGGAACAGCTTTTCACGAAGCAGCGGAGATATACATCCGCGACGGTGGTGAACTAGACCCACGGTTCAGCTATGCACAGGGTATGTTAGACGCACTAGACGCTAAGAAAGGCGAGAAGCTGTGCGAAATCAAGATGGGGCTGACCGAAAACCTAGAAGCATGTAGCTTCTTTGCTAGTGACGTTTGGTTTCGTGGCATCGCTGACTTAGTTATACTCAACCGTGAAGATAAGCTGGCTTGGGTGATAGACTACAAGACCGGCAAGTCGGCAAGATATGCAGACAAAGGACAGCTAGAGCTTATGGCTTTGGCTACCTTCAAACACTACCCCGAAGTAGAGACTGTTCGGGCTGGTCTGCTGTTTGTAGTGAGCGAGGATCTTGTTAAAGATCGCTACGCCATCGAAGATGAAAAGAAGTTATGGGCTAAGTGGCTGGGCAAGTACAGCGACATGGAGTCAGCCTTTGGCAATGATACGTGGAACCCTAACCCCAGCGGGTTGTGCAAGGCATGGTGTCCGGTACTAGAGTGTCCACACAACGGAAGAAACTAATGCCGTATAAGAACAAAGCAGATCGTAAGAAACAGAGTAACCCGCCAGTGGGTAGCCCAGCACATAAAGCCCGTATGGAGAGACAACGTGCTAGGCGTGCTATGGATAAAGCTGGTCGTGATGCCAACAGGGATGGGCGTGCTGACAAGCGTGAAGGTAGAGATGTCAGCCACAATAAGATGTTAAGTAAAGGTGGTAGTAACGCAGATGGCGTACGTGTAGAAAGCGCCAGTGCCAACCGCAGTCGCAACGGTAAGAAGCCTAAGCGTAAGTAGTCAAGACCAAGGGAGTTATCCTATCTTCCTAGTAACACTTTCCCGTCAGTGTGGTCGAAGGCGGGGCTAGTTTGGGCGCAAGACGTACCCTTATAAGGAGAAGTTTATGAAGTTATTTTTAGCGCGAGTAACCAGCAACGAAGGCCACGATAACGAAGTAAAGGTCTTTGCCACAGCCAAAGAGCGAGCAAAATACATCGCTGAAATGAATAATGAATCATGGTGTGAAATTGAAAAAGAAACCTGCGAGTTTCCTGCGACCAAAGAAGGCATCGTGGTATTTTTTAATAGAAACGCTTACCACTATCAGTAGTAGGCCAAGGGAGATACCTAACTTCCTACGTCACCGTTCCCGTCCGGTGGGCTGAAGGCGGGGCTATTGTAAGGAACCTGTTTTTCTTTGAAGTTAAATCTTCGCGTCTGGCAAAACGTAGAGGAACAGGTGCTGCGACACCGTTCCCGTCCGGTGATCCTGAAGGCGGGGCTAATTTAGTTTGCGTGTTGGGGGCACTCCCTTCACGCCTTTTTACATGGGAGCAATAATGAAAGTAGAAAAATTAAATATAGATATTCGTGTTAGAAATGGTCTCTGGTCAGCAGGTATTTACGATATAGAAGACCTAAGCCTTTGGACAGCTAAGGAGTTAGTAGCTATTCCTAACTTCGGGGGAAAATCTTTTGTGATCTTGATAGACGCTTTAGCCAAGGAGAATCTTTGTTTTATAGGGAGCGGTGTTAAGTGAAAGTAATAGATAACAAAGCATTACTTATGAGATTGCGTGATCCGGGTAGAGTTACCGATGTGATACCAAAGAGTAAGGAGTTATCAGGTAATCGTGTGGTTGTTAACTGGGGCGTAGACGAAGCTCACGTACTCAAGAACCTAAATATAAATGTACCTTCGCCCATTGAGGGTAAGTACAAATGGACGGGTAAGTACAAACCTTTTGAACATCAGAAGACTACAGCAGGATTTCTGACCTTAAACAAACGAGCGTTTTGTTTTAATGAACAAGGCACAGGCAAGACAGCCAGTGCTATCTGGGCAGCAGACTTCTTGATGAATCAAGGCAGAATCAAACGTGCTTTAGTCATTTGCCCTTTATCTATTATGGACTCAGCGTGGCGTGAAGATTTGTTTAGCTTTGCCATGCACCGCAAGGTGGATATAGCCTACGGTTCAGCAAAGAAAAGAGCCGAGATAATTGGTGGAGATGCCGAGTTTGTCATAATAAATTATGACGGTGTAGAGATAGTGTCTGATGCCGTAGCCAACGGTGGGTTTGATCTGGTGATCGTAGACGAAGCAACTCACTATAAGAATGCTCAGACAAACCGATGGAAGACCCTTAACAAGCTACTTGGTTTTGACAAATGGCTCTGGATGATGACGGGTACACCTGCCGCACAAAGCCCTTTAGATGCGTACGGTTTGGCTAAACTTGTTAACCCGAAGTCCGTGCCACGGTTCTTTGGATCGTTCCGCGATCAAGTCATGTACAAAGTGACTAACTTCAAGTGGGTTCCTAAGCCCAGTGCTACGGAGACAGTCTTTGACGCACTACAACCAGCCATACGGTTTACCAAAGACGAGTGCCTTGACCTACCAGACATGGTGTATGTCACACGCGAAGTACCTTTAACCCGTCAGCAAGAGAAGTACTACAAAGAGTTAAAGAATCGTATGGTGATGGAGGCTGCGGAAGAGACAGTCACAGCAGCTACAGCAGCGGTCAACATGAGCAAGCTACTACAAATCTCCGGTGGTGCGGTGTATACCGACGACAATGAGGTAGTGGAGTTTGACATCAAGCACCGATATAAGGTGTTACGTGAAGTAATCGACGAGTCCAGCAAAAAAGTTCTTGTCTTTGTACCGTTCAAGCACACGATAGCCCTACTTACAGAAAAGCTACGTGCTGATGGTATACCTACAGAGGTTATCAGCGGTGCGGTAAAAGCTACTGAACGCACGCGAATATTCAAAGAGTTCCAAGAGACTAATACTCCGCAGGTTCTTGTTATCCAGCCACAGGCTGCGGCACACGGAGTAACTCTAACTGCGGCGAATACGATTGTATGGTGGGGGCCGACTAGTTCAGTAGAGACCTATGCACAGGCTAACGCTCGGATACACAGGGCAGGGCAAGACCATAAGTGTACTATTGTTCAGCTACAAGGATCTAACGTAGAAAAACGTGTATACGCATTACTTGATAACAAAATAGACACACATACAAAGATTATTGATTTATACAAGGAATTACTTGCATAAGGCATTATGTACCCTTATATTACCTTTCTCGGCAATGTAAGGAAAAGGATCATGGCTGATGTAAGCACCGTAAGCGGCGTACCACTACCGAAATTGACTGAGGTATACCTCAAGATCAAAGCTGAAAGGGAACGCCTGTCTACGGAATTTAGGGAAGCTGACGAAGAACTCGTTAGCAAACAAAACAAAATAAAAGGCGCACTGCTCGACTATTTGAAAGAGAACGACATCAAGAGTGTCAAGACAGATGCTGGTACGTTTTACCGTACGGTTAAGCAGAAGTACTGGACTAATGATTGGGAGAACATGCACAAGTTTATTCTTGAACATGAAGTACCAGAGTTCTTAGACAAACGACTTAATCAGAAGAACGTAAAGGAGTTCCTAGAAGAGCACCCAGACCTTCTTCCGAAAGGGTTAAACGTCGATGCAGAGTTTGCACTTACTATAAGGAAAGCGTGATGGAGCAATTAGTTCCGATTGAAGATGTCGCAAAGCATTTCAGCGTGTCATTATCTACGGCCCGTAAATGGGTACGAGATGGTGTTATACCTGAGAACATGTATGTCAAAGTAGGTAAGACGCATAGGTTTGCACTAGCACGGGTAGCTGAAGCTCTGTTACAGCAGGGGAGTACTGGAGTTGCAGAACCCACCGCAGTGTTAAACGAGTTTGACCCTACGGCGTTTGACCCTGATGCAGATGTTTGATGCGTCGAGTCAGCATACAGGGGAGTAGGTTTACTGGGTTAGATCAGGAAGTAGGTAGTACGTATATAGACGTAGTTATTGTGAACGCAGCGGCAGTATCGCGCTCGTACTATAAAGGTGACTACGACCCTAAAGCTAAACGGCTACCTACATGCTGGTCTAGTGATACCCAAAGACCCGCACCCGAAGTGCCGCCAGACCAGAGACAAAGTGCGCGTTGTATTGACTGCACTAATAACGTCCGAGGTTCTGGCAGTGGAGGAGGTAGGGCTTGTAGGTTTAGCCAGAGATTAGCAATTGTTGAAGAGCAAGCGTTAGACACTGTATATCAGTTACAAGTACCAGCCTCATCCATATTTGGTAAGGCCCAAGGTAGAAGCTCTATGCCTCTACAGGCTTACGCCAAGTTTTTAAGTGGGCATGGAACGCCCAGTGCAACAGTGGTGACGAGGATAAGTTTCGATACGGGTAGCCCTGTACCAAGACTCTTCTTCTACCCACAAAGACCTTTAGAAGAAAAGGAACTACAGAAAGTTAGGTTGATGGTGGATGACGATGAGACGTTAGCAGCGATTGCTTTCAACATTGCACCCCACAACAGAGGAGGTTCGCCCTTCTCTAAGACTGAAGGGTTCAACATAAATAGCCTAAGTTAAGGAGACCAACAATGGCTGATGAAAATATGTACTACACAATAGAAGGCGTAGAAGCCTTATACCCAAAACTAGATACTACTTACAAGTTTGACCAAAAAGCTGGTAAGAACGGTGCATCTGTAAAGTGTGACCCACTAGACGATGGTGCTGAGTATTCAATGTCTTTTGTTATGTCTGAGAAAGAAGCTAAAGACTTATACAAGGCAATGGCTGTGGCTTACTTGGCTAAGAAAGAAGGTAACTGGCCTGATAAATTTGCCCTACCGTTTAAGAAGAACGATGACGGTAACTTCATTGGTAAGTGTAAGTTGAAAGGTGCTTATGGCACTGATAAGACCACCCCACCACTGCAAGTTGACGCGCAGAACACTAAGCTGGCAGCGGATTTTCAGTTGACCAGCGGTAGTACCGTGAATCTTGCTTTCACTTTCGTGCCGTACAATATGCGGGACAACGGAGTTAGCTTACGTTTAAACGGCGTTCAGGTAACTAAATACAAGCCTATGGTTTCACGTTCGCCCTTCGGCGTTGTGGAGGGTGGTTTTGTAGTTCAAGAAGACAGCCCGTTTAGTGATACTACCAGTAGTGTCAGCAGCACCAGTGTCGAGTTAGATGATGATGACTCTGACGATATATTTGGCGATGAGCCAGATACCTCCGTAGTAGAGGAACCTAAGAAGGTCGTGAAAAAATCTGCCCCCGCACCCAAGGAAGATGGCACCGATCTGAGTTCTATTGTTGAAGGTTGGGATGACTAACCGCTAACAGTAACTCCACTATGGCTAGGTTTTACCGAAAAGGGTGCGCCGACACCCCTGCCATAGTGTCTTTCGGCATTGGGTGCAATTATGAATACAAGAGAATTTTTACGGTGGGTGCTACCCACTGAGGGTGTTTACGTCGCCCTACAATATAATTTAGCGTCGAGCGGAGTACAGCAAACATACTTTCACTCGATAGATGAACTAGCAGAAGCTACCGAGTATTACGACAGCAAAGGGCAGGACGTGTACTTTGCAATGAGTAACTTTGAGAAAGAAGGTACTCGCAAAGGTGAAGATGCCAAGCAGATTAAGTCGTTCTTTTTAGACTTAGATGTTGGCGAAGACAAGGTGGCTGAACGCAAAGGCTTTGCTACACAGGGAGAGGCGTTACACAGACTACAAGAGTTTCTAGTAGCGTTAAAACTACCAAAACCTCTTGTAGTTAACTCTGGGCGCGGGATACATGTCTACTGGGTCTTATCAGAATCTGTGCCAGTAGAGCAGTGGAAAGTAGTAGCTGACCAGTTTAAGCGTAAGTGCAAAGAGTTTGGGCTTGAGATAGACCCCGCAGTACCTGCTGATATAGCACGAGTGCTTCGCGTAGTAGGTGCACGCAACCACAAAACCAACCCCCCTGCGCCAGTAGAACTTATCGGTAAGAAGCCCGATACAGTTAACTTTGACTTCTTTGCCAGTAAACTGGGGATGGACACGATACCAGTTCCTACGAAACGTACAGGTATGGATGGGCCAGCAAGCCTACGTGACGCAATAATTCAGAACTATAAGTACAGCTTTAGAGATATATTGCTCAAGGCGCAGAACGGCACAGGGTGTGAGCAGTTAAGTCGTATATTTAACGGGCAAGCTGAAGCCTCAGAGCCTATGTGGAGAGCAGGGTTGTCTGTCGCCAAGTTTTGCGAAGACAGCGAGAAGGCAGCGCACAAGATCTCTGAGCAGCACGCCGAATACACCCCAGAGCTTACGCTCAAGAAACTAGACCTAATCAAAGGCCCGTACCGTTGTACAACATTCGACGAGAACGAAGGTGGTATATGCCCTAAGTGTCCGCATTGGGGTAAGATTAGTTCACCGATTGCGCTAGGGCGTAAGGTATCCGAGGCAGAGGTCAACGAAGACGGTACATATGCTGTTGAAGAAACACTAGAAACACTAGAAACAGTTGAAGGTACGCTGCTTCTTGCTAGTGGTAACAAAGAACTTTCCTTAGAACACGTTATACCTGTTTATCCTCGCCCGTACTTTCGAGGAGCCAACGGCGGCGTGTACGTTAGGTACGTAAGTACAGATGGGGAAGTCGATGAACAGGTCATTTACCACAACGATCTGTACATAACACGACGGTTATTAGATATAGAGGCTGGCGAAGGCGTAGTCTGTAGGATACACCTACCGCAAGACGGTGTGCGGGAGTTTACAATGCCGCTTACATCCGTTACTTCACGAGAAGAGTTTAGAAAGCAGATGTCCATGCAGGGCGTTGCCGTTCCACGAATAGATGATTTGATGCAATATATGATTACATGGGTGAATGAGTTACAGGCAACTTCCACAGCAGATACAGCGCACCGCCAGTTTGGTTGGGTCGATGACGAGTGCAGTGCATTCATTGTTGGGGATAAAGAAGTACGATCTGACGAGATTCGGAATAACCCGCCGTCTACACCTACGGCTGCATTGATGTCTTACTTGAAACCGAAGGGTACGTTGGAAGCATGGAAGGAGATGGCTAATTTCTACGGGACGTTGCCAGAGTTAACCATGCACCAGTACGTTGTATGTACAGCGTTCGGCTCTCCGTTAATGAAGTTCTTGCCGCAAAACGCCTGTGCCTTACATATACACAGTAACATCTCAGGGTGTGGCAAGACAGCGGCGGTGCGTGTGGCTGCGTCAGTATGGGGTTATGAGAAAGCTCTTATGATTGAAGAACGCGACACCGATTCTATGAAGTTTAATCGTGCAGAGGTATTACATAATCTACCGTTTTACGTAGACGAACTAACCAACGAGAAGAGCGATAAGCTAAGTGATCTGGCGTATCAGTTGTCCTCTGGGCAGCAACGAGGGCGTATGTCAGGGGGGTCTAACCTTGAACGTGTTCGTGGGGAACCGTGGCAGTTATTGTCTGTGACTACAGGTAACTCCAGTGTCATAGAACGTATATCCATTGAAAAGCAGCAGCCCAAAGCAGAGGCCCAGCGGATGCTAGAGTGGAAAGCTCAACGAGTATTCAACAGCACTGATGACAAGAAGAAGACCGATGCGTTTGATGTAGCTATAACGGAGAACTACGGGCACGCGGGGATCATCTACATACAGTACGTTATACAGAACCTAGAAAAAGTTAAGCGGATAGTATTTGAAAACCAGCGGCTAATAGATGAAGCGGCGGGGCTTACTTCTGAAAACCGCTTCTGGTCAGCCGGTGCAGCTACCACACTGTCTGGTGCGTTTATCGCTAAAGAACTAGGGTTAATTGATTACGATCTGAAGGCGTTGTTCGCGTGGACTGTTAAGCTACTCAAGATAAACTTGCAGTCGGTAAGTGATATGGGCGTGTCAGTAGAGCAGACTCTTAATGACTATATGACTGAGAACTACAACAACATCCTGATGATTAAGAGCACAGACGATCTACGTGGTGAGTCTGGTAACGGTCTGGACACGATTGTTATACCGGATGCTCTGCCTCGCGGAAGGTTAGTAGCACGGTATGAAACGGATACTAAGAAGGCTTACCTTGTACCTAAACCTTTGAAGGCTTGGTGTGCCGCGCAGCAGATAAACTACAGCGCGTTTGTAGATGGTCTGATTAAGAACTTAGGTGGTAAACGTGGGTCTATACGGTTAGGTAAAGGTACGCACCTAGAGTTACCGAGTAGCAGGGTCATAATAGTAAATTGTAAGACGTTTGATAAAGAAGGCGAAGAGGATAAGGCAGTAGATGAGTAAGGATTTTTTAAATGCTATAAAAGCTCAGGATAAAGCATTGAAGATGGGTGAAGAACGAGGTAAACGTGCGTACGCGGACGAACCAAATATAACACCAATACCTCGTGTAGAGCGCGGCAAATTCAAACGTAGTATACCCGACGAAGAAATTATGGCGGTGTTAAAAGCTCAGAAGCGCGGTATGGGTAGGGCCAAGATAGCCAAAGAAACAGGTATGAAACCCGCTGCGGTGTACAACATAACCCGTAGATACGAACTAAAACGCGGTGGTGGGTTCAGGGTATTAGGTAAAGGTGAATGACACCGTACTCAAACTGCACGATATAAACCCAGATGGGCTACGTATCGTTGTGGATTGGGGCGCTATGGTAGTAGGTAGCTCTATATTCGTGCCGTGTATCAACACAGTAGAAGCTATACAGCAGGTTAAGAAGATATGTATAGAGGATATAGGTTGGGAGATTAGAGTAAAAACAGTAGTCAAAACACCCTATTTGGGTATACGTGTGTGGCGTATTCTATGATACTATCCGCTCAGATAAGGTCATACGGTCTCCTCCCATTGGGTCTTATCGCTCTTTTGCCCTCTTACCGTAAATACTCCTGCTTACGGTAAGAGGGTTTTTACATCCCCAGATCTTCCCATATAGTTATAGTATCATCGTACTCAGATGCACTTTGCTTCATATCGTCCATCATCCTAGAACTAAAGGTCACACCGTAGTGTGTATTCTTTGATGTACGCATGTGCGATGCCATAGACTTCTTGAGTGTCTCAGGTGTAATTCTGGCACTTGGGAACTTACGGCTAAACTCAATCATGTCTTCACGTAGCTTACGAGCCTTAGAGTAGTTGCCCATTCGCACAGCCGCGTAGTATTGGCGTAACAAGTTAGTACGTTGCCTAGAAGATTTTAAATCTAGTTTTTTGAGTTGAGCGTTTTCTGCTAACTGTCTAGTGTACTCAGCGGGTGCAAACCCGAAGAACTGCCCCACCAGTAGGGCTGGGTGTAGGTCATCTACTATTACGTCACCGCGTTGGGTTCTAGCACCTTCTTCGTAGAATCGCACAGACTTCATCACGTTACGTATAGCAGCGGGAGACATTGCTTCTACGCCCCTAACAAATTCGCCTTGGTTAAACATCTTATCGTAACCACGCTCCATACTCATAGTAACACCGACCACAGGGCCACCAATAGTTTCAATAAAATCCATAATAAGTGATTGGTCTTTTTCGATAAGCCTGTCTCTAAATATTAAGTCAGATAAGCCCATACGACTGGCAACGTCTACCCCAAGGAAGTAGTTACCTAGACCCCCATAAGCACCTTCCTCAAAGAACTTACGGTTTTCAGTATCGAAATCTTCGTCTTCATCACCTTTTAATAGGTTGTAGACCATGCCAACTGCACCATATAAAGGCAGACCTTGAACACCACCTACCAGTGCAGCCCCACCCACAGTACCTGCAAGCTGCCGCCTAGCTGCTGCCTTATCCGCTTTAGACCCTTTGACCGAATCTACAGTTAATCTAGTCAACAACTCCATCATCTGAATGCCGTAACGCTTATACAGAAAAGCTACTTTACCTATACCTTGCTGCCCTATCCTTGGTGCAGATGCGGCAGCGGTGCCGCCGTTGGTTAGCTCTACTTCATAGATAGCGAAATCAGCAGCTTCACGGTACTTTGCATCGCTTAACTTTAGGTCAGCCTTTTGCTTGGGTGTTAGAGCCTTAAAGTCTGCTTTCGATAAGTTGTTTTCGGCACGCTTCATGGAGTCCACTTTTAGGCGGTACGCTGCAATAAGAGCCACCTGACGTGTCATACGCTCACCATGATGGAACATGAACCCAGATACAGCACCAATCTTACCTCTAACGCTGTCAATCTCCTCCATGTCCAGAGTGTCGTACATGATGGAGCGGTTTAATTGGCCCTTCTCTTCCGCGACTATAGCTAACGTCTCAATTTCTGCTATTTCTGGCGGTAGCCCGTCTGCGCTGAAGTCATAGTTATCAACAGACGGTGCTGCGGGAACCATAACTTGCTCGGTGCCATCAGGCCCAATTGCCTCTACTGGAGCTTCACGTTTCTTTAGAAATGGTAAATACTTGACGTTCTCATCAGTCTTACCCGCGTTCATAAACAATCTTGTTGCTTCGCCTATAGCACTTACTGTATCGCTGTACCCAAAGAACTCTCCATCGTCTCCTCTAGTACCCGCTAGGTGTGGCGCTATGACCATAGGTAGTTGTGAGAAGTTAACCACTACAGAGGACAAGTTCATACCTAGCGTCATAGTGAAGCCGAATGTAGTTAGGTTCTTGGCCCAATCTTCCACTTCAGGATTCTTAGCAAACTTAATACGTTTTTCAACTTCCTCCATGTACTGCCTTGCAGCCTGCTTGTCTGACTCGGATACGTTAGGATTAGCGTTGTACGCTTTTAGATCTGCGTTTAACTCAGTCTGCGCCTCTGAAAACTTTGCACCGTACTCCATGCGTACAATCTGTCTAGCAGTAGACGCGGTTCTAATACGTAGCGCCCTTACCATATCGTGATTTGGGTACTTAGTGTCTCGGAGGTTAGCAGGGTCGCCTATAAAGCCTCGTGTACCCTTACGTTGCCTGAACGACTGTGCAAATGATCGCTCTGGTAAGGTGTCAAGAAACAGTTTTATGATTTCGTCTTGTACGCCAGCCTCTACTTTATTTGCTGATAACACGCTAAGTACATTGTTTACAAAAGACCCGGAAGGAGCGTTGCTGTACTTAGCCTCTTCTAAACTCTCAAACGGGTTTAAGTCTTTGAGTTTTATTTCTTCTGACATGGCGTTTAGCTCTGCTATAGCTTCTCGTCGTGCGCTCTTAGTCTCAAATGACTCTGTGTAGTATTCAGCCTGACCTGTTTCGGGGTCGGTAGCTGTATACTCCAAACGGTACTTACCCTCACGGATTAGTGCGAAGTAGGGGTCTATAGTCGCGTTTTTATATAACTTGTTAATTAGTTCGTCGTATACGTTCTTACGTTTCGCTGGGTCTAAATCAGTTGCATCCAGACGGACTTTAATCACCTTGGCTATTTCGTCATATAAGTTCTTATACGTATTACGGACGATTTTGTAGATACGTTGTCCGTCTTCTCCAAGCGCAGTCCAGTCACCATCTTTGGCGTGCATCGCATCCCATTCAGCTAACTTCTCAGCGTCATCTTTGTATGTGCTGCTTGGTTTGGATGGGTCTACACCAACAAGTGAGCTATACGGCATTAACCTATTTAGTATGTCTACCTTATCTTTGTTGCCTCTTGCGAAGGTTGCTATCCTAGCTATGGTTGCATCGACAGGACGTTTTAATTCCTGTATGCGCCCACCTTCTTCCAGCACAAGATCTCTAACCTTATCTAGTTTCGGTATGTACTTCTTGGCAACCATGTTCAAACCGTTAAGGCTTAGAAGACTAAGCGCAAATTCTTTGGCCTTGTTGGTTATGTCACCTGATGTGTCAGACACTACGTTTTGTATGCGTTTAACACCGTCAGAGTTGAGTATAGGTGCGTTTTTCACTGCATCGTTTAACGCTTTTTTACCATCTGCAACAGTACCTATTCTAGCATTATCAACTACATCTACTGACCCAGCTTTTTGCGCCGCTGCTCTCTTTTCGGAGACCATAAAGCCTACAGTTGCTGAGTCTTGGCTATACAGACTCTCTGAGATACGTAATAACTCGTTAAAGGCTGTATTTTCTGGGTTAGTAGATTTTGCTGAGAACTTAAACAACTTACGTATTTTGCTAAACAGTGCGCCTAGTAAGGATGTCTTATTGTTTTTAATTTCAAACGAATCTATACGAGGCTCAGTAGTGGCTTCTCCAATCTTACCAGTACGTACATCGTAAGAAATTCTACTTAGAAGAGCTTGCATATCGGGGTCAGTGAGTGCCCACGCTAGTACTTCATGGGAGTTCTGTGTAGCGTTATTAAAGTCTTTGGCTGCTCGGTATTCAAACTCAGATAGTTGATTTTCAGGACTTACAAAACGGCTACCACCCAGTTTTTCCTCTTCATACTTAGCAAGTCTATCACTAACGTACTTTTGTATAGCTTTAGTTAGATCTTCTAAGTCTTGCGTGTCTTTAAATAACTGAGGATCTATCTGCTTCATGCTTTTAGGGTCTGTTTTCGCTAGCAGAAGCGCCGCAGATGTTGTTGCATGTATTGCTTCGTGGAGAAGGGTTCTATTATTTACCCCGTTATGGGCCGATAGTGCCGAGTCGGTAAGAACCAACATGACTCCAACTTTGCCTGTGGTAGTATTTGTTGTGGCTTGCCCTGAAGTACCATTTAGCTCTGTGTTACCGCCTAGTTCTACGATGTTGTACGTAAACTCTATACCCGCCGCCTCTAAGCGACTCATCAAACTAGCTACCTTACCCGCCACCACTCTTTCAAATTGACTATTGGCGTTACGAGCTACGTTCTTGACGGCATTTAGCAGCGTACCGTTAGCTGTTTCTCCCAGTAATCTATCACGCTCCGCTGTAATTTCTTTTTCGCTTCGGCTGTTTAAGTCCTTAGTTCGTGGGAAATCATCCCGCTGACTGTCTACTTGGGCTTGAGTTGGGTTAGTAGAGAACTTTGCGTTATCTACAATTTCATTTCGCGCTTGTTCGGCGGCATCTCTTGGGTTTACGCCTTGTGCAATTAGCTCTTTACGTACTTTATTACGTTCTTCTTGAAGAAACTTTTTATCAGCTGCTTCTTGTTTTTTGCTTACAGGTTTGTCAGTAACTTCTGTAGTAGCTTCTGTAGTAGATTCTTTGGCTGCTTCGGGCTTTCGTGCTCCCTCTGTAGCAGTCATTCGCTTACTAGCGTCTTGTTGTTGCTTAACACCTGTGCGTTGTGTTTCTAAGGCCGCAACAGCTTTCTTAGGAGTGTCACCTAAAATAGTACCTTCTTTGTCTGGACGGTCAGTAGCTTCATACAACCCGTCTTTCTTCCGCATTTTTCTGACTTCCCCATCAGGGAACGTAACAGTTATTTCGCCGGTGTCTGTATCGGGCTGCGATACTTCGGGTTCACCCAAAGACTTAGGTTTAGTTAGTGGATCACGCTGCTTTCTTGCTCTAGTAGTATCTCTTCCAGTGCTTGGTCTAGCATCTCCCACTGTTCTTGTGACAGGTGTGACAGGTTCCACGGTATCCTGACTGACTGCTCCGTCTCCCACGCCTTGTAGATCAACGACATCGCTTGTTGTATCTCTTGCTGTGACAGGTTTTCTTTGGGTTGCGGTAGGTAGAACACGTTGCTTGGTCGATACGCCATCAGGCTCTCCTTGCAGCAGATTGTCGATATTGGTTTGTAATGCTCTTGAGCCTCTATTTCTACCGTATGTAACCAGCCGTTCTCGCACAGTTGTAGGTAATGGGTTCCCAGTTCTAGGGGAAACAGCAGGATCGTCTAAAAGAGCACCTTCTGGTATTTCTTGCCTTATAGGTGCGCTCGCCGGGACTGCTAAAGAATCTAGCGTCTGAGAAGTTATACGTACAGGTTCTGGTGTAGGTTCAGGTGTAGGAGCTATCTCTGACTCTACTCTTGTGCGGCCTGTTTTAGCGTCTTCCGCTATAGCAAGTTCGGTAGGAAACAGGTCTGGTTGTTCTCGTTGAGCAATTGCATCACGTTCACGAGCCGTCCGCACTTCAGCTTCGGGCATATCACCCATAATAGCTTCTTCAGCATAATACGCGGCATCTCCCTGTCTCTGCGTCCTATCATCTATAGCGTCAACTAACTTTTGCTGCTGCTCGGTACGCGCTTCGCCTTCGGAGGCAACCGTGATAGTTTCGCCTTGAGGTGCGGGTAGCCCTTGTAATTGTGGGCCTACTTTCTCTGGCTCTAATCCCGGCAATGGTTCTTGGGTTGTCGTTTCAGTAGCAGGAGTAACGCCACGAGCAGCGTCCACGAGAATCTTCTTCTCAGCCCTAGTTAAATCTTGGCTTCTAAATGCAAACTGTAGTTGTTGTTCTTCAGGTAGAGTAGATACACCATCAAAGGAATCGGTATCCAGACCTTCAAATAGTCGGGCTTTTATAGCTTCTGCGTCTTCTGTAGTGGGCTGAACACCGGCTTCTTGGGCCAATACTTCTTCAAGTGCAGCAAGTTCTGCGGGGGCTAAGGCTTGTGCTCTCTTTGCTATTCTTTGCTGTTGCTTGGTAGTTAGTTCGTTTAACGGCTTACTACGAGCAGATGCACTAAACCCTTTAAATACACGCTCACGTACTTCTTCTACGTCAACCGAATCTTCTGGTAGGTCAACAGTTTGGTCGGCTCTAGGCACTTCACCTAGTTCAAGCTGCGTACCTGCTGGAGCCATAGCGTCAGCCAACTGCTCATCAGAGAATGCTTTTAACTGAGCATCTACGTCTACTTCCTCTAACCTAGCGGCTTCTTCCTCTAACCTAGCAGTTTCTGCTTCTAATGCTGCGGCTTCTGCGGCGGCTTCTGCTTCTAATGCTGCGTCTTCTGCTTCTAACCTAGCGGTTTCTGCGTCTTCTCTAGCGGCTACGTCACCACCAAGTATATTGCTAGTGCCTCGTATAGAACCACCTAACAGACCACCAGCTATACCGGCTTCACGATACTCAGCAAGGGCTTCTTCGTCAGCTATGGGCAGTCCTGCTTGGGCGCGTTCAATAAGTTGTTGCCCTATTTCTGTAGGGACTTCGGCTAAAGCACCTGTACCTGCGCCTTTAACACCACGAGTAAATATGCCGCCACCACCAACAACACGGCTGGTAAGCCCAAGACCACCAATTAACAAACGATCAGCTACACTGTCCAGTGCTGCTTGAGGTATAGAGGACAAAAATGCCGCGCTTTCGCTTACTTCAGTTCTAAGCCCACGATCTATAGCGTCTTTCTGTCGTTCACGGTTCATACCAAAGAAGAACGGTATGTTGGCAGCAGTACCACCTATGACACCGCCTATTAAAGTACCTGCGGCTGTACCGATTCCGGGAAGTATAGATGTACCTATACTTGCACCAATTTTAGCTCCCGCAACACCACCAGCAATACTTGCACCCATCTGAGGGCTACTTTCACCGGCAAGACCACCTAAGTAAGATCCAAAATCTCCAGCGCCTTCAATATCGTCGAATCTAGTTTGGTATCTGGATTTGCGTTGTGCGTCAGCTTCATTCTCAAGTGCCACTTCAGCACCGTACTGTTCAAGCCCTTCGACACCAAGGAGACTACCAATACCTTCAAGAGCAGAACCCGTAGCTTGCCCTATGGTATCTGTACCAATGTCTATACCGCGTGCAAACGAGCCGCGTTGAGATTCAACGTAATCTTGGCTGGCTTGGCGTGACTGTTCGCGTAATTCTTCTAACCTACTACGATCACGTTGTTTGTCCGCTGCTAGTTGAGCTTCTATACCCGCAGAAGGATCGGTAGAAAATCCGCGTTCTTCTAAAGCAGCACGTATACTAGCAGCACCGGCTATATCCCCACGCCCCTCTAATACTTCTATAGCTTGTCTAGCTTGAGCTATTGTGGGCATTTAATTATATTCCCGCTTTTGCTATCGCGGCATCTGCATCAGTACCGAGGCTAATATTTTCCGCATTAAACAGTTTACGTTGGTTTTCTATCTCTAATTGGCGACGTTTTAACGCATCCATGTCTTTTATCACTGTGTTTGCTTCAATTGCTATTTCCGCAGCTAGTTTAATTTCAAGAGTTTTAATCGCTTCTGCATCATCTTCTGGGTCTAAAGTACCTAGTCCCGCAAACTCAGGTCGTTCTCTAACCTCAGTTCTTATGTCGGCATAAAGTTTAGCGGCTGCTACAGAACGTGAAGTAACGTCTTTTTGCACGGCTTCAATATTGCCAGAGGTTAACTGCGCTCGTAGTATCCTGTTTCTTTCTTTGTCAGACATTAAGTCGTTAGCGTATTTTTGTGAGGTAAGAGAGAACTGCATTTGCGCTCTAAAATCTTCACGTTCGTTCTTATCTAAGGTAGCTAGGTAATTACGAGCATTCTGCTTTGTTCTTATAGCGTCTGTCTCAGCCTTTTGATATGCGTTTGCAGCATCTGCACCGAACTTACCTTTGATTTCCATAGAGGTTATTTTAATACCCGCTACATCTTGGTCTAGTTGTCTACGGCGAGCATTCTCTTCGCGGCGTAGTTCTCCACTACGTCTACCTACACTGGTAATACCGCCTTTACCACCACCTGCGGCAAGCAAGTCTATCAGGTTATCTGTACGTGAAGGAGTAGCATCCTTATAAGAAGCCTCCGCACGCGCTTCCATATCTATTAATGCCTGCTTACTACCTTCTATATCAGATAGTTTTCTAATACGCTCAATTGCAGCAAGACCTTTCTTTTCTTCGTCTATATCTAGCTCTGTTTTTGCAGAGTCGCGTAACGTAGTGTCTGCTACAAATGGATCAAGCCCAGCAGGGGCAACAGGAGGTGTTATAGCTGCTTCTTTTGTTGCTTCAAACTCAGCCATACGTTCTTTAACTAGCTTACCTTGCTCTTCTAGTGTTGTGTCTTTTGGGTTAGGTATACCTTTCTCTTTGTACTGTTCCGCTATTTGAGTTTCTAAATCTGGACGTATAGTTGCTATGCCACTTGCAGGTGGGGTAACAGAAGGGCCAGCAGAAGGGTCATCAGTGCTTGTATCAAATCCTTGGCTTCTACGGAACTCTTCAAGTCCTGCTCCACCTCTTCTTCTTTTTGATCTGACTTCTTCTTTACTTTTTTGTATCCTCTCCATGATCTCGCGCATTTGTTTTGCTTTCTCAGGATCTGCTGCGCTGGCTAATAAGAACTGACCTAGTGCATCTGCTTCTACCGCGCCCTCGTCTTCCGAGCCATTAGCAAACGCAACAATGCCACCACCGGCTAAGTTAACTGGGCCAGTTTGGCTGGCTATACCGCCGCCACCTTGTGGGCCTTGTGGGCCTTGTGGCATTTGTGCATTCTGCTGGTTGCGTGCCATCTGTTGGCCTGCTATCCCTGTGCGCTCAACTACATCACCTTCACTTGGGCCGCTGTTTGCGTCAGCAGCTTGTTGCATCTGCTCCATTACGGTTGAAGGGTTTGTTGGCTGCTGCATAGCTGCATTACGTTGAGCAGCTTCTTTTTTGGCAAGTTGACCTTGCAGCACAAAAGCCGCTAGGAGTTCGTTTGACACCCCAGCTTTTTCTACTCGTTGCTTTAGCCCATCTAAATTGCCCGCGTAGGCATCTTCTATACGTGCGCTCTGCTGCATAATGTTGTTTATCATTTCTAATTACTCACCTTAAATAAGGCCATATTCTTTTAATATTGCTAACACGCCAGTAGATGCCCCTGACAAATCTTGGAAAGAACTAGGATTGACATAAGAAGTCTGCCGTGCAGCTACAGGTAATCCCTCAAGCATTGACTGCATAAACTGTAGTTGTTCGTAAGGGTACTGTTGTTCTTGCTGGTACTGTAAATAGTCAGCAGTAATACCTTGTTGTGCTATATCTCGTTCAGCAGCACCCGCTCTACCCATAGCAGATAGGGCATCAAGGCCGTAACGACGATCAGATTCCCCCGCTGCAATTCTACGGCGTTCTTCTTCGTTAAACTGATTTCTACCGTACTCATCAAACTGCATATCCCGGTCAGCTTCAGTGTTAAACTGACTTCTACGACGTTCATCAAAAGCAGCTTGGCGTTCAGCTTCAGTGTTAAATTGTCCTCTACGAGCAGCTTCGTCAGTACGTAGCCCAGCTTGTTCTTTGTTAAACTGATCTATGCCGACTTCAGCGATACGCTGGCGCATATTCTCTTCAGTATTAAACTGACCCATCCTAGAATTACGGTCAGCCATCAGACGTTGTTGCTCAGTGTTAAATTGACCTTGGGCGGTGTCAAAAGCACGAGCGTAGCCTTGCCCAGTAATATCGGCAATATTTTGCCCAAAGTTACGGCCTGTTTCTGCATCCATAAGAGCTTGGCGTGACCCACCAAATGCTCCAGCTTGAGTCAATCTACTAGCATCTGCTAAACGACTTTTTTCCATCTCTCTACGAGCCATATCTAACTGCGGATTCAGTGCAGCCTGTAGGTATGGGTTCATATATTGCTGTGCAGCTTGTGCGTTAAACGCTTGTGGATTGTAGTCGTTTTGGAATCTGTTCATGCCCATACCGGACATGTCAGCAGAACCAGCGGTAAACCCCGGTGAGTATCCTTGACCCGCTGCACTACCAAAACCAAAAGATCCCGGCCCAGCACCAAAGCCAAAACTATTTATACCAGTCTGTTGATTAGGATCTAGTGCGCCGTAGCCAGCAAAGGCTTTATCCTGTAAGCCAGAAGAACCGGCAGTAAGTGGCCCACCATAAGCATTATAAGGTTTGTCAGCTAAGGCTTTGGTTTTACCCAGCATGTCGGAAACATATTCACCCGCAAACTCTGACAAAACGCCTGATTGCCCAGCTTCATTTCCTGCTATATCAATTTCTGCCATGACTTACCCCTTGCCCATTTTTCTAGCTAGAGCTTTGTTTGCTCGTGGTGCTCGCTTAGGTTTTTTTGTTAGTGTCTCTAACACCTTAACGGCATCAATATTCTTTTGTTGTTTCTCAGTGCCAGTGCCTTGCTTACGTACCATAGCCATAAAATCATCTAGGGCTTTTGCACCTGCGTCAGAGTTACCGTTACCTAAAAGAGATACTAGGTCAGCAGGTAACACGTATTCACCGTGGCTAAGTCTAGCTTCTTGTACGCCGTCAATGCTACCGGGAACTTCATCAGCTTGCCCGTCAGAATCACCGTTAAGGTACCCGCCTTTAGCCATACCAATACCGCCAATACCACCTAAACTCTCTAGTATTTTGGAATAGTCCATAGGAGGTACAGGTGCGCGTCTCGGTGCAGGTTTGGGTTGCATAGGAGACACTTCTCCCATCTTCTTTAGCATATCTGGAGTAGGCATAGGGGCGGGTCTATCTGGAGCGCGTTCTCCCGGCATTTTTACAGGGCTTCCCGCACCGATAGGAGAGCTAGACTTTTGTGGCCTATCTCCTTTGCCCTTTTTGTACCCTGATGTACCTATTGTATCTGTTGTAGGTGTAGGCATCTTACCTTTCATCGCTTCTCTGATTTTTTCAGATAAGCCACCACCGTCAGTAACAGGTGCAGATTTAGCATTATTTAAACTCTCTAGCATTTTTTTAAGGTCTGCTTCTTGCTGTGCCTCTTTTAGGTAGTTTCGCATGTCTTTTTGTGACGCTGCGATCCCCCTACCACCGCCGCCTATGCTAGTGCGTTGTGGTTCACCTGTTGTTAAATCTATTGATCTAGGCATTACCTGCGCTATGGATTGCCCCGGTGCAGCAGTGGGCATAGGTGGTTGGTACATTGGAGTGCCGTTGAAGTCGTAGTACTTGCCCCCCGGCGCTACTCCCGGTGGTAACGCTTGCTGTGGTTGCGCTTGTGGCTGTACTTCACCACCTTGTTGTCCTTGTTGCCCTTGCAGTAGTGCGGCTAACGCCAACATATCCATACCGCCCATACCACCGCTAGGTGCAGGCATAGGCATAGGTGCAGGTTGTGCAGGAGCGGTTTGTATACGCTGTGGTGCGGCTCTACCTTGAGGCTGCATACTCTGAATTAGGCTTTCATAACCCCCAGCGCCTTCTCCACCGCCTAACCCCTGTAAGAAAGTTGCTACATCACCACCTTCGGCAAACCCTTGTGCTTGAGCTTTAGCTTTGGCTTTAGCTTCTGCAACAGTCATAGGCTCTTGGTTCTCAGGTGCTTTGGCATATATACCATCTGACATGTAACGTCTTCCAGCACTGCCGGGGCGACGGTTTGAATCATCTCTACCTGTAACTTGTTCTTGAACATATTGATACTTAGGTATTTTACCTTGATAACCAACTACAGGTACTTTAGGGTCAAAAGATCCACGATCTTTAAGAAAACTGGCACCACCTAAAGCTAATAACATAGCAAGAGTATCGCTCTTAGAACCACCAGAACCACCAGAACCACCAGAACCGCCAACACCAAAGGCACCTAATAGTCTTTGGAACGCATTTCTATCGTCTTTTTTGGATGTGTCAGAAAACAACGCATCTAAAGGGCTTGTATCATACGGGTCATACGAGTCATAACCAAAATCAAAATTATCTGTATCTGCCGCAAGGAGGTCTTCTAAAGATATACTTACGGAATCGCTATAATTTCCACCAGTTTTATTTTGTTCTTCAGCTAAGAAGTCTTCAAACGTACCACTCATTATCTACTCCCAACTATCCGCAGTAGCTCGTCAAGAGTCCTACCAGATGTTTGTTTTGGTTGGTGGATCGTGTCAAATAGATCCCCATAAGAACTTTGTATCATACCACCAGATGCAGCATTTACTACAGGGCTGTTGCCTGCAAGACTAGCTAAGAAGTTAGCTACTGCGTCTGTCTTTTCTTCTTTTTCTTCTGATAATTCAAATAGTGGGGCAGACTCTTCAGTTATAATTCCCGGCGTACCACCCCGTACACCCGCACCGCCCATACCTGCACCGCCAGCACCGCCCATAAGAAGGGCTATAACATCGCCTATACCTAAGCCTGTAGCCTTAACAACGTCTTTAACTACGTCTGAAACACCTTCTCTGATGGGCTTTGTTGCATCATCTATGGCACTACCCGCGTCTTTAACTGCATCTGAAACACCTTCTCTGACAGGCTTTGTTACGTCATCTGCGGCTTTAGCTACTTCACGTACAGGCTGTATTAGAGTGTCATCTACGGCACTACCCACTGCTTTTACAGGGGCT
>Ga0209634_1000975_pt1 | contig 21656 bp, 21 predicted proteins | sample LinPmetageLP40_FD_184043 | JGI IMG/M metagenome (GOLD analysis project Ga0209634, IMG submission 184043) | Marine viral communities from the Pacific Ocean - LP-40 (SPAdes) (version 2) | ecosystem: Environmental > Aquatic > Marine > Oceanic | place: Pacific Ocean | collected 2010-08-26 | reverse complement strand
TTATTTATAGTTATTTTATTATCTATCCAAAAAGGTTTACCTATATTAGTAATAATATCTCTTATTAAATATTCGGAGTAACCAATTGTATTCAATGCACGTATTTTAATAGTATATAGAGTATTAGGTAATAGATTTAAAAATCTATATTGATTTTTAGTCAGATTTACTTGATTGATAATACTATTTTTATAAATAGATATATCATAATTTATTATAGCATCTCCACCATTATTAGGATTGCTCCATGAAATATCTATAAAATTATTAGTTTTATCTATATTTATAATGCTGGATTTCCAGTATGGTACTACTTTTGGTAGAGTTATACTAGTTTCAAGCCATTCACTAAATCCGATAGTATTACAACCTTTAACTTTAATTAAATATAGCTGATTCGGTATGCAATTATTAATATTATAACTATTTTCTAATATTTTAGGTTCTAATAAACTAGGATAATTAGTCTCTACATTATTACTTATAATTATAACTTTATAATCAATAGTTTCTAAATTATCTATTTTAGTCCAATCTAAATTTATCGTAAATTCATTCGCTACTGAAAATACAGATATATTATAATTTATAGTTGAATCAGAACTCCATTCTGGAATAACATTTTTAGTTGTAAAAATAATTTCATTACTCCAATCAGAAAATCCAATTATATTATTAGCTTGAACTTGATATTTATAATTAGTGAATATATTTAGATTATTAATTGTATAATTTGTTATGTTACCTAATATTGATTCACCTATTATATAATCTCCATCATTTATGCTATATCTTAAACGATAACTTAAAATATCTAAAGACGAATTTGGTACACCCCAACTAATATCTATAGTATTACTAGTAATAGTATTATCATTAAATTTTAGAGGTAATGATGTAGTCCATATAGGTATATCATTTGGATAATATAATTTTATTGACCACAAATCTAATACACCATCATCTTCTAATGGATATAAATCTTCTATAATTAATTCCCAATTACCAGTAAAACTAGAGGTCTTAAATATAGATAAAGATTCTGTTGGTTTGTAGGTCCCACTTATCGCATCTAAATCATTACTTATGTTTTCAATATTATTATTAGATGTATCGCTAAAAATTACATCTACAAAATTATCAGAATTACTTCCCCAATATCCAGTACCAGGTGAATTAACTAATATCACTTCATTATTATTCTTCTTCAATTTAATTTTAATATCGCCAACCCAAGTATGTGTTAATTTATTTATTATTACTTCTATATTATCTATTAAAAAATCAGAATTAATATTTATTATATCAGATATAATCGAATTATTTACATTTAATAATTTATTAGTAAAAACACTACTAGAATATATTCTATAATTTAAAGAAGAATATTGGATACTTTCACTCCAATCACTATATTCTGAAATACCATTCTCATTTTCAGTAGCAACACGATATTTATATATTGAATTATTATTTATTGTAAATTCGCGATTAAATATAAAAGTATCAAATATCTCTAGAGGATATTTATTAATCTGGGAGTTGTCTATCGATTCTTCTATAAATATAAAGTTTATTTTACTACCCATATTATTAGGTTGTAACCAATATAAATTTAATTTATTATTATTAATACTAATAAATTTTGGAGTTGATATTATTTCTGGTTTTTCTCCTAGTGTAGTTACACTAATAATATTACTTGGATTAGATGAACCTATATTATTAATAGCTATTAATCTAAATTTATAATTTAATCCTGGTATCAAATTTTGGATTATGTAATTATATTTATTAGGAGAATAAATATTACTATCAATTACAATATTAGAAAACGTTTTATAAATAGTTTCTAATCCAGATAAATATTCTAATTTATATTGTAAAACCATTGGGTCATCCACATTTCTATAAAACCAACTTATATTAATATTTCTACTTGTCACTACACCTAATTCTAAGATTGCATCTTTTGGAACACCATCTAAAATAACATTTTGTAAATTAAAAATACCAGATGTTTGAATAAATACTCTCATATCATTACATTGGTCATCTGAAAACATTACCATATTTGTATCAGTTACATAATCCATAAAATTCATAAATTGGTCATTTTCACCACATGTGTTATAAGCCCCATTTCCAGTCCATACACCGTTATTTTGTAATAAATATGCATTAGTACCATTTGATAAAGATTGCTTTGGTATGTCTGGATGCAATTGATTATTAGTACAAACATCACTACCAGAATATATATCCATAAATATATGATATAAACCAAAATTATGACCGATTTCATGGGTGAGTGTTCGTCCAATATTATAATTAGAAATTGTACCTGGATACTCTACACCACCAACAGAACTATTTAATACACTACATTTATTACCTTGAATATAAGCTTCACCTAATATTCCATTTAAAGTCCCTATATAAACATTTAATTTACCATTTATAGTAGGTGAACCACCATTACTAACTATATCAGATACTCCAGAAAAAGATGTTCTAGTTGTTTTTACTCTAATAATATTTACACCTTCTATCAAATCATTTTCATTTAGTGGAAGAAATCTAATATTACTTATACCTCTTACTCCTTTAAAATTATATGGTTCTATATCTGGTACCTTAGAAGTGTCTATATTATTCATATTAAAATCATCATTTATGCATTTATGTTGAGATTTTATTCTAGAATAAGATATATTTTCACTATCTATATTATAAATTATATGATAAACAATATCTATATATAAATTATCTTTAATAGTATCGTTAGCCATTATTTTTTGTTGACTTTCGACCAAAGACTCTTTTAATCTATAAGCGATATTAGTTGATGGTGCTTTACAATTACACCTTTTCATAATATATATATAGTAAATATTTCTATTTAAATAATTGATTTAAAAAGATATTATAAAATTAATGAAATATAATCCAAAAAATATACTACTCACCGGTTGTTGTGGATTTATAGGTTCTAATTTAGTAAATTATTTAGTAAAAAAATATCCTAATATTTATTTTTTTAATATTGATAGATTAGATTATTGTGCTAATATTAAAAATATTAATGTCAATCAAAACAATTATAAATTTTTTAAAGGTGATATTTCACAATCGGATTTTATTATACATATTTTAAATGATTACCATATAGATACTATTATACATTTGGCTGCACAATCTCATGTAGATAATTCATTTGGAAATTCTATCACATTTACTAAAGATAATATTTTAGCAACACATATATTATTGGAGTGTTGTAGAAAGTATAATAAAATTAAAAGATTTATACATGTAAGTACCGACGAGGTATATGGAGAGGTTGAATTTAATGCACCAGATTGCGATGAGAAATATTTACTTAATCCTACAAATCCCTATGCTGCTAGTAAAGCTGGGGTAGAATTTATGGTTAAATCTTATTATTTATCTTTTAATTTACCTATAATTATAACGAGAGGTAATAATGTATTTGGACCTAGACAATATCCTGAAAAAATAATACCCAAATTTATCCTGAAACTTAAAAATAATAAAAAATGTACAATCCATGGAGATGGTTCATCTAGAAGAAATTTTATATATGTAGATGATGTGTGTACTGCTTTTGAAAAAATATTATTTTATGGACAAATTAACGAGATATACAATATTGGTACTAATAATGAATATTCAGTTATGGATATTACAAAATTATTAATAGATAAAATTAAAAATGATAAATGCTATGATAAATATATAGAATATGTTCCTGACCGAAATTTTAATGATAAAAGATATGCAATATCATCTAGTAAACTTAAAAATTTAGGATGGAAAGAAGAAAGTAATTTTAACGTTTCCTTGGATAAAACTATAAAATGGTATTTTAATAATAGCTATCATTGGGATTAAAATATTTAAAGTTTTTGTTATAAATATAATTATGAAATGGTTACTATATGGTTCAAATGGATGGATAGGTAAAAAGATTAAGTTAGAATTAGAAAACCAAAATGAAATAGTTTTGATTGGTGATTCAAGGGTAGATAATGAAATTACACTAGAAGCAGAAATTATAGCAAAAAATCCAGATAGAATTATATCATTAATTGGTAGAACACATGGAGATAATATACCAACTATAGATTATCTAGAACAGTCTGGTAAATTATTAGAAAATATAAGAGATAATCTTTATGGTCCTATTATTTTGTCATATTTATGTAAAAAATATGATATACATTTAACATATATTGGCACAGGATGTATTTTTAATTATGATGAAGAACATAAAATCAATTCTAATTTAGGATTTTTAGAATCTGATAAACCTAATTTTTTTGGTTCATCTTATTCAACTGTAAAAGGATTTACAGATAGATTAATGCATAAATTATTTGATGATATTGTTTTAAATATTAGAATTAGAATGCCAATATCGAGTGATAATAGTTCTAGAAATTTTATAACTAAAATTACTAATTATAAAAAGATATGTAGTATACCTAATTCTATGACTGTTTTAGATGAACTTATACCGATAATGGTAGATATGGCAAAACGAACGATAAAAGGAACTATAAATATGACTAATCCTGGTGTTATTTCACATAATGAAATATTAGAATTGTATAAAAAATATAAAAATCCAAATTTTAAATGGGAAAACTTTTCAATTGAAGAACAAGATAAAATTTTAGCAAGTAAACGATCAAATAATCATTTAGATACATCTAGATTAGAAAAACTTTATCCTGGAATTAATAACATACATACATCAATTAAAAATATATTTAATAATAAATAAATATAATAATATTATATGAATAAAATAATTATAATACTTGTTATTTTATATTTAATATGGTATAGTTATTTGTCAATAAATATATGGGATAAAAGTTTTACAAAATATAAAATTTTAGATTATCTACCTGATAATCATCCAAATAAGTTATCACATACTTTATTTAAAAAATGCTATAATACTAAGTTATTATATAATGTAAAATTACCTAAAATTTTTAAATCGAATGAATGTACTACTTACAATAAGGATGTATTTCTCATAGAAAATAGTACTGATTTAAACAATTTTTTGGACAACTATAAAAAAGAAAAATTTGATTTTATTATCCAAGAACCATGCTTTGATAGTAATGAATATACAATATGTTATCTAAAAACCCCTTTAAAAAAAGAACCAGATGTATTTCATCTTACTAAGAGAATAATGAACAATAAACCATGTGGTAAATTTTGTATTACACATCCTAGAAGTCATAAGATATATACTATAAAAATACCTAAAAATTTTAAAAATAATATAAAACAAATATGTTCATTTGTACCTAATTTATATTGTACAAGATTTGATATAAAAGCCAAAAATTTAAAGCATTTATTTGATAATAAATTTAAAGTATTAGAAATTAATGGTTCATTCAGTCAAATGTTTATAGGTGACCCAATTAAATGTGGTATTTCTTATCTTTTAAAGATTTTATTAGGATTAATGCACATTCTTACATTAAAAGCTCATAATCCGGTAAAAATGTTAGATATTATGTCTGCATCATTTAAAACACTCGGTAAGTGTGGTACACACCATGTACTAAGTCCAAGTCCTGTTTAATATTATTCTTTATTTGTTAATAATTTTAGTTAATCACATATTTAGTGAGTAAATAAAATTGATTATACATTTATATATAAAATATAAAACCATTATTTCTTAGCTATGTCTAAAGTTGTTATAAAAGATTGGGAGTTTAGTGATGCTGCGTTTGCAGCACCATCAATTCAAAACTTATTAGAAAAACAATATGGACCTTTAACTATAAGAAAATCTACAAAAGAAGAAGATATTCATAATAATATTGATTATAAAATTAATAATAAATCAGTACAATGGAGAGTACAACGCCATGAAAATATTAAAGGTCATGTAGGTAACTATGGTCCAACATTTAGATATTCAAGAAGTTTTTCTTCACACGAAGATAGAAAAGATTCCGAATTAAAGAAAATTGTCAGAAATATGGATAATGGATTACCTTATCCCGAACATCATATATGGTGTTTAGTTGATAAAAATATTAAAATAATAAAATTTATGATTGTCGATGTAAATAAATTTGTTTCTGATTTTAAAAATGAAGAATACGAAATATGGTACACTAAACTTGGTAAAAAAATTAATAATTCAAATACTGGTAAAATTATAAGTCTTCGGCAGAATTACGATAATTCATCCGAATTTATTTCTTTAAATGAAAAATATTTACTACCAAATACAATTATTTATAAATATATTTCTAATTAATAATTTCATCAATTATTTCTAATTCTTCTTTTGTCAATATGTTTTTTATTTCTTCTATTGACTGGTTTTTATAAAGCCAATTCATTACTCTTCCATTATTAAACCCCGAATATTTGCAAATTGAGAACATAAATTTATACACATTTGACTCATATAGTTCTACTAATTTTTCACCTTCATCTTCACTATCAACAATACAATGATGTATATTATTTCCTACACCATTATTACCATCATCATATAATGGATTCAAATACCCATTTCTAAACAATAATACCTTTTTATAATCCTGATTCTCTATTTTTTTATTACAATATCTTATATCCAAATCTCCAGTCTTCTTTTTATAAGTTATAATTGGATTTTTAAAAATATCTTCAATTACCTTCTTAGTTTCTCTTGGCATAGATTTTATTAAATCTTTTCTTATAAATTTATCAACGCTATTATAATCAAATAATTTATTTGTTATATTAATAACTTCTGGTGTTAATAGTAATGGTAAAATTTTCATTTTTTTATTTAATATTATTCTACTTTCATACACCTTATTTTCATACTCACATACTACACATGTATCCTTGTATATGGTAGTATTTTCAATCAAATAATATGAGAATTGGGAGCCAACTCCAACAAAATCTTTTTTACATTCATTGACATTCAAATGATGAATTTGATTATTTATCATTGTATCAAAACAATTAACTGTACCATTCATCCAACTAGTAGGTGTTACAAATAACAATAATCCATTATTTTTCAGTATTTTAAAGGAGTATGATATAAACTTACTCCATAGATTATTTTTTCCATGTTTTGATTTACCATTTTCATTTTTCTCCTGATATGGAGGATTACCTATAATCATATCAAACTTATCTACTTGCCACACATTATTTATATTTAATTTTAATGTATCACCTACATAACTATTAAACTTTAAATTATTTAATTTTCCATCAGCATAACTCTCTGCGTGAATTTTTAGTAATTCTTCGCAAATAAATACATTATTCTCCTCCAAATCACAAAAATATAGTTTGTCTTCAATAATATGTCTACATAACAATAACTTGTCATCATAACCTTCTTTCATATTTTGATAAAATTTATCAAAAATACCTAGAATAAAATTACCCTTACCACAACATGGCTCTAATACTTTTATATCTGTTTTCCATAAAGAAGTATTATAGTCATCAATTGTTAATAACATATTATCTACAGTTTTTATAGGTGTAGGTATTTCCGCATTATTTTGACGCTCTGCTTCTGTTGGTATAAAATGTCTAGCAATTAATTTACGATACTCATCAGCTGAACTATTTCTATATATTTCAATAAGGTCGGAAATGATGTTATTCTTTTCCTCTAATGAAAACATTATACTTATAATAGTATGTTTTATTTTATTTATATCAATTTTATTTATTGATATTTGATTTAAAAATCGTGAAATATTACTATTTATAATTTTTGAATATTTATCATCCTTATACAATCTGTTTTCATAGTCATAGTCATTGCTTGATTTCATTATACAACACAATAATGGCAAAAATTTTTTCAAAAATTCTTTAGTTTTATTAATTACTTCTTTTTCAACAACTTCTTGTTTACCAATACTATCATCATTATCTCCATCATCCTGTCCAGGTTTCTTAGTTTCTTTGCCTGTTACTATTTTTTTTTCTCCTGGTTTAGGACAATCTTTTTGCTTTCCATCTAAATCTTTATTAATTATACCTAAAATATTAGAACTAATAGTAATATCAATAATATCTTTCATACTATCATCACAATCAATATTATCTAAAATTATATCTTCCTTAATTTCTATTCTAATCTTTTTTGATACATTCTCATAATAATTTATGATTTCAGCATCTGTAATATTTGTATATTCCATATCTTGTGGATTAAATACAAATATTTGTTGCTGTGTCAAATAATGTAAAATCTCAGAAAATGATTTTGTTTTATGATATTTCTGAAAATTATTTATAATATTTTTTAACAAATAATAGGTTCTCTGAATATTCATATCTACATTAATACCAATAGTTTTACCAAACGCAGGCGTTAACGACCTATAAAATCTCTGTTTTTGTTCATCCAAATTATGTCCATCATCCAAAGAAATTGTAACATCGCAATCTTCATATGTTACTCCTCTACCACCTTGTCTACCTAAAAACATAATACAACCTTTCTTATTTTCTTTCTTAGTTAATATCATTTCCTTAGACACAAATTTATTAAATTCTTCTTTCGAATCTCCACTACTATTTTCTGCATTAGAATAACATAATCTATATTTATTCCATAACTCATTATCATTTAAAAATTTTATCAAAGTCTTTTGAAGCATGTTAATACTACCTTTGTTATTACCAGTTGGTAAATATACAATAATTAATTTAGGATTTTTTTTACTTGTTTTTCTAGATTCATATTTTGTTTGTGTTTCCTCAATATATTTTTCAATCGTATTTTCGTCATTTAAATCATTAGAAATTATTTTATTAAATATAGAACACATAAATTCAATACCCTCATCACTACTACAAATTTCAAATTCTTCAATAAACCTATTTGGATCTTTTTTTGTAGGCTTTTTTTGTTGTAATGAAAGTAAACTACTTATACTATACCCATAATTAGTATTATGTTTTGAATTATATGATTCTATATCTTTTATCATTTTATTAATTATTTCTGGTTGTATCAAAATCTGTGTGGGACAATTACTATAATCTTTGTTAATATTATCTTGATTAAAACATTTTTCGAATATATCTCCATGTCTACTACACATCAAATTATAATTATCTTCATTATCTATTGATTTCATAAAATTCTCATCTTCTATATCCCAATTATAAATTAGTTCATTTGGGATTTTATAAAATACTCTAGTTTTGTTAGCTGTACCTGATGCAAATATTTTAATTTGACTATTAATATTATTTGATATAGAGACGATATCGGATACCGTCTTTTCAGTAGATGAACCGAAATCTGATTCATCAAAAATACAAGCATCAAATTCTAAACTTTTTAATTTATTTTTTTTATCTCCATTTTCAGTATCTTTTTTAAGATACTGGACACTCGCAAAACTAATACCGTTAAAATTATTAGTGATATTCATAAACTCCTTTTGTTCTACAAAGTTCACACTCCTAAAAATATCATATTTATTTAAATCTTCGATAAAGGATTTTATAGTTGATGGCACGGATGTCATAATTAATATTTTCTTCTTATTCAAAACTGTTAGCAAATCATAACAAACTAATAGCATTAGTATAGATTTTCCAGAACGAGGCTTATTTTGAATCAAATGAGTATATTTTTGTTTTTTAATATTTGATATTATTTTTTGTCTAAACATAGCTTGATGAAGTTTAGGTACCAAAAGCTTTCTACAATTATTTAAATAATCTGTATTAATAAAATCAATGAAATTTGAACTAGATATTCTAGCAAATTTTTTCTTAAATTCTTGATATCCACTTTTTATATCATTTTCATCGAGTAATAATTTATCTGTATTTATTTTTTCTAAAAGTTCTTTTGATTTACTACAATTAGTATTATAATTATGATTTATTATTTTGGTTTTGTCCTTAACAATAAGACCAATTAAATCATTTTCTTTACAGTTTAATTTCAAGGTTGATATGCCCAATTTATCAATATCTGCACTTTCATTATTTCTATATTTAATTGAAAATGCGATTTTTCTTTCTTTATCCAATAATGTCATATCGGCTTTATCATTACCTTGATTAATAGGCAATTCTATAAGCATCCTCACATCATCTAATTTTTCCTGCGAATCATATTCTTCAAACTTTCCTAAAAGAAAATTTGAAAATTGTATCGGTAAACATTTCAATAAAGTAAGAATAATACTAACCGTCTCGAAAACAAAACCTTGATAACTTTTATCATCACTTTTAGTTCCATTATTTGTAATAATTGAACTAAAAGATTGTTTATTTTTCATATTTATTAATACATCTACTCTTTTTTTTTGGTCTCTAAATTCTTTTATTATATTTAGTTTCTTCATAATTATTTGAAAATTTATTTGTAAATTATGAAATCAATTTTTAATAAATTTAAAGAACACTGCAATACAAATCAGATTAACCAAGGTACAACCGAATATGAATATCTTCCAAATAGAAGAATTTTATATAAATAAAAATATAAATCATAGTTAGTCAACATTGCAGTAAAGATTGTACTTTGCTAACTTTATCATCTTTTAAATTTAAAAAAAATGTAAATCAAATACATTTATACCAATTTTAGTTTCAGCTTATTTTTTATTTTTCTTGGTATTATTTTTTTATTTTTCTTGGTATTATTTTTTTATTTCCACGACTTTTTCGTTTTGACTTAAAATTATTAGCTCTTTTTCTCTTTAATAAGTTTAAAATTTCACCTGTAATATTATATTTTTGTTTTATAGATTTATATTTTTTAATCCTAGTTTGTAATGCCTCTTTAATTAACTTAAAATTATGTTCTTTGCCTTTGGGATCGTTAAAGAAAAATAATTCTGGATCTAAATCATATCCAGAATATGTCTTAAAAATAAATTTTAATCTTTTCAATGCCTTGACTTTGTCGGTTGCTATATTCCAATTATATAGTTTTCTTAAGAAACAATCACTCCCATATCTTAAAGCTGCTTTCTCTTTAAAAGAATTTTTAATAAAACAGATTAATAAACCACCAATTAAATACGAGTATAATTGGGGAATATTTTTAAGTATGGTCTCTTCATCATTTTGTTTATCTAACCATATTGGCATAAATAAGGGAGAAAATATATATCTATGTAATCTTGATTTAGACTGAAGAAATAACCATTTTTTCTCAATTTGTATTTCAGTTATTCCAGATGCACTACCTAAATCTCCTAAATAAATCTTAACTTTATCAATATCACTACCATATATTTTATATAATAAATTTTCTGGTTTTAAATCTGTATATATAAATTTATTATTTACATTATATAAACATTCTAATGATTCAATAACTTGTAATACAATTTTATATATATATAAATTATATAAATCATCTACCACACATGAATTGTGTACATTTAATTTACAAAAATCTTTAGGTAAATCATTATTAGGTTTACATGGTTTAACGGTATTATCTAAACACGAACAACAATATTCTATATTTTCTTTCAAATTTTTAAGATTACCATCTAATAGTTGTAATAAATACCAATGATTGTTATTATGTGTAGTTAAAAATAATTCGTTAACGGCTTGACATTTAAATTTAGAAGATTGAATACTTCTCGAAATGTCTTTTTCAATTGCATTCTGACCAGATATTACTTCTTCTTTTTTAATAGCTACTTCAAATAATTCACTATCATTATAAAATACTGCACCTTTGAAAACGTCCCCAAAAGAACCGCCACCAAGTCTTTTTTTTAAATAAATAACAACATTATATTCAGTATTTCGTTCACCTCTAATAATAAAAGTTAACGTATTCGGATTATCATCTTCTAATGTTTCTATTGTAAAAGGATTTTTAGTTATTTCAAAAAAAAACTCAATTTCATTATTAGTTAACATTTGTTTTTGTTTTAATTTTGATAATTTAGGCCATAAGGATTTAAGTTTTGTTACTTTTCTGGTAGACATTATATAATATTTAAATATTTAAAATTTAAATTAAAGATTATAATATATATATAAACTATGAATTCACAAAATTTAACAAATAACCAAGATTCTTTATCACAAGTATCGGGTTCGACAAATTTTGGTACAGAATTAGAAGGTATTAAAAATGGACATTTGATTTTTAGAATAGACGCAAATGATGAAAGTGATAGTTTTAATTTTATAAGTAAAAATACATATCAATCAAATGATTTTAATAATATTTTATCATTAAAATCAAATGGTAAAATTGGAGTCAATAATAAAAACCCAGAATATAATTTAGACATCAATGGAAGTTTACGTATTAAAGACGTAAATACCAAGTCTACTATTAAATTCTTAGATAATGATGGTACATTGGGTGGGAAATTAATTTATAAAAATAATAGTATGAATTTTACTAATAATAATGACCAAGAAATACTCACACTTAATTGTAATTCAAATAAAAACGTAGGAATAAATACTAATCAACCTACTAATAAACTTGATATTAATGGAGATTCTATAAGAATTAGATTAGAATCATCTCCCCCCAATAATAATACTATTGGAAATAAAGGTGAAATAAAATGGAATCAGGATAATATCTTTATATGTTTAGGATTAGATGGGTTAACATATAAGTGGAAAAAAATCCCATTAAGTGACATTTAATTTTTTTTGAATATATAAATAAAAAATTTTATTTAATTTATTATAATAATTATGAATATCATTCATATCTATATTGATATCCGATAATGCATCAGTGCTAATAAATAAGTTAATATCATCAACTAAGGTTTTAATTTTATTAGATATAAGAGAATATTCTAAATTCTTTTTAGAAATTTTTTTATTGTAAGATTCAACATTTATATCATTATAAACTTCACATAAATCATGATTATATAAATACATATTTTTTATAAAATTATGATATGATTGTATAATTATATTCATTCTATTTAATTTAATATTTTTATTAATCTTAGGCATATTAAATTCTAAAATTAAATTAGTATTAGTGTTAGTAGACTTCTCCAAAATATACTCTTTATTATTAATATTAATAATATGCATGTATATTTCGTTATCTATCTTTTTCAAATTATAATGTTTAACTAAATAATCTAAATTATTTTCTGCATTATTTAAATTAATAATAATTTTATAGTCTGAATATGTAGTTTGTTTATCTAAAAAATCCTTTAAAAAAAGTCCATTAATCTCAAATATCTGTGATTTAGTTATAATTTTAATACTATATAGACCAGTTATATTAAATTGCTTATATAATTCACCCCAATAAATATCACTAATATTAGAATTACTTGGAAATTTAATATTAATCATTTAGTTATTAATAATATAAAATCTATATAGAAATACCGCCAAGTATATTATACTTTTGTGTCAAATCTTCTAAATATATAGTTATCTGTTTATCATCTTCTAATAATTTTTTTTTTTTTAATTTTAACTCCATTATTATATCTAAAATTTTACTACATTCTTCTTCATATTTACAATCTATAATGACTTTATCATTTTTTACAACTGTTTTAGTAATAGAGTCATTATATCCAAAAATTTCTTCTTCTAAGTTTATTATTAAATAATTTAGATATGAAATATAATTATTTAATTCTATACTAATATTCAATAAAGAATCACTCATCTCATTACTATAATTTTTAGTTAAAAATATCTCATATTTAGTTTTTTTTTCTAAATAGTCCTTTTCCATTTTTGAAAGAATATTAATATCATATTTTTCTGGTAATTTTTTCTGTATTTCTAATAATTCCTGGTTTAAAGTTGTCTTATTAGTACTAACTAAATTAATTTTATCTGTTAAATTAGATACCTGATTTATTTTTAATTTTAGTATAGTTATAGTCTCATTCTTTTTTTTTAAAATCTTTTTTTCTTGTTTATTGATATTACTAATATCAGTACTAATAATATTTTTCTTATCATATAGACAATTATAATCAGCATTTAATTTACCCAATTCTAAATTTAATATTTCAAGTGTATCCTTATGTTTAATTATTAACTTATCTAGTTCATTATTTTGAATAGTATTTTTATCATTACTTTCTAGATTTTTTTTATTACGTACCATACTATTTTGTTTATTAATATGTATCAGACCATTTTTTTCTGCTAATATATTTTTATATTTTTTATTTATTTTTAAATATTCTATACTATTAATATCTATTTTTTGTTTTAGTAAAGATAAATCTGATAATATTATAGATTTTTGGTTTATATCCGCATCTATTTTCGAAATATTCAATTCTAATTCGGTATCCATATACTTATTAGGTTTTTTTTTTTCATTTTCTATATGTAGCATTTTATTTTTAATATCGGATATTTTAATATTTATATCACTAATCTTATTAAGATTATTATTATTTGTTAATAATAAATTAACATTGTTACTCCACTTAAATTTGTTAACTAAATTATTTTTATCATTTTTAAGCTTTTCTAGAATTGTATTATAATTTTCTATATCCTTTTTAAAAAATTCTATTTGTTTTTGTTCTTTTTCTAAAATACTATTAAGACTAATATAATCAGTATCTATCTCTAATAATTTATTAGTTTTATCTTGATAATATTTAAAATTGTTAAACAGATTTTCAATATCTAATTCATTTTTAGATATATTGCTTATTTCATTATTTATTTTATTAATATTTTTAAAATTTAAATTCTCTTCCTCTTTTTTTTGATTATACCTTTTATCTATATTTTCTAGAGATTGTTTAGTTTTATCTCTAAGAGTTATTAGATATTTTAGTTTATTTTTATTATCTAAGTTTGATTTATCTAATTCGTCAATAAAATTATTAATAAATTTATTTATCGTATTTGAAGATTTATACAGATTTTCATAATGTATTTTATATTTATGAATATCAGTATCAATTCTTAAAATTTCATTACTAATAATAACCTTTTTTCTACTTACTTTATTTATAAATTTAATATACAATCCATTAAGTGAACTATCTATATCGAAATTTATATCTCTATGTAATATTTTATCTTCTAATAACTGTAATTTAGACATTGAATAAGGTTAATATTTTTTTTTTATTTTTTTTACCTATAATTATACTTGTTACAAACCATCCTAAAATACCAACCATTATATCTGATAAATTATTCATAATAGTAATATTATTATTATATCGTGTATTGAGTTTATTGTTAATACCATACGAAACCTTTGTTTCTATATTATTCCAAAATTTTCTAATAAATGTATTTTTAGAAAGGATATACTGAATTAATTCAAGACAAATTAAAAAATATAGTGTATCTAATAACGATATATTATTAACATATAATAGTATACCAAATACAAAACTACCTATACTAAACATATCTATGTATTTATTCATTAAAATATAACAATATTTTATAATAATCCACAATCACTAATAATACACTCTTTTAAAGGTTTATCATCCGAACCCGTTTCTAAATTTTCTATTTTTTTTACTATATTCATGCCATCTATTACCTCGCCAAATACTACATGTTTATTATCTAAATGTGGTGTAGATAATGTAGTAATAAAAAATTGTGAACCGTTAGTATTAGCCCCTGAATTTGCCATACTTAGTAAACCCGGTTTAGTATGTTTGATTAAAAAATTTTCATCATCAAATTTACTACCATATATTGATTTACTACCAGTACCATCTCCATTTATAAAATCACCACCCTGAATCATAAAATCCTTAATAACTCTATGAAACGAACTACCTCTATAAGCCATAGGATTAAGGACTAAATCTCTAAAATTCTTACATGTTTTGGGTACAACATCATCATATAATTTTATTTTTATTTTACCTATATAAGAATGGTCTATATCTATATCCAGATAAATATTATTTTTACTTGTATTTTTACTTATATTTTTACTTATATTTTTACTTATAGGGTGTTCATTACTTTTAAAATTTTCGCTATTTTTTCTATAATTTAAATAAATTATAGAAATTAACAGCACAATTAAAATATACACTATTTTCATATTAATTCTATTAACCATAATAATATATTTGTACAATTAAATATTAAAAAATTATTTATTTAATTAAATAATTAATTAAATAAATAATATAGTTTTATTATAATTTTTTTTTTCTAAATGGGTATTATAACAAATGAGCAACGAAAACATGAATATACAACCAGAAACTGAAGAACTTAATTCTGATATGACATTACCAATGGAACCTAATAACACAGCTCCATCTGATAATTATGAAGAAGAACCTATTGAACAAGATATTAATCAAAATGTAGAACATAATAATGATAATGGAGTTGGTTCTGATTCAACATTACCAATGTCAATGACTAATATTATAATTCTTTTAGTAATATTAGCAATAGTTGGTATATTAGTGTGGAAATTTATGCCACAAATTAAAGGATTTTTTGATAAATCTAAAGGTACTTCTACAAATACCTCAAATTCTTCGCAAGCTTAATTAAATTTATTAATTATTGCTAAAACGTACATATAATATTTCTATAGAAAGGAATACATATATTAACGGAATTTATATCTATTTATTATATAAAACTTCATATTTATTAACATAATCAATATGCGTTAATCAAAACCAAACAGTTAGACAAAGATTCTATCAATCAGTTGTTCTTACTGAACTATAATATTATTTTAAAATTATCCAATTTTTAAAATGTCCACTACATTTAACTAATTTGATTTCAACTAGTTCACCATCAAACACTGAAACAAGTTTTTTTAAATTTTCTATTTCACATTGATTAAAAGATTTATTGTATTGGTATCTAAATGATATATGTGGATTATTAGGCCACCATTCGGGTTTAACACCTAGTAATTTAACTGGAAAATATAAGGCATGAAATTTTTTTTCAATACTATAGATTATATCATGACACAATTTTATTTTTAAAGGTTCTATATTTAAAAAATTATATAATTTTTGAGCATCTTTATAATTCATTTTAGATTTTATTGTTAAATGTGGTATAAATCCATTAGTGTAATTATACCATATATGTGTCTTATTAGGAATCAACCATATACAATATTTAAAATTCATATTATAAAATTTATATATATAATATATTTAGATTTACTTATATTTTTTTTCTGATAGTTTTCCAATTATCTAAATATAATTTATAAGTTTTACCATTTAGTGTATTAAAACCTTTTACTTGAGATAATTGATAAAACATATTAGGATGCATAGCGTGTTGGTCACTTTCATAAATATCTTGGGTATCAAAATTTTCATTATCATATAGTTCTAGAGCATCTTTATAGGATTTTTCGTACTCTTCCGAAGTCATATCAGCCAAGTCCATTTATAATTTAAAAATAAATGAATGATAATCAATTTTTAATCTTATAGAAGAATTAAAATTGATTACTATAATTATGTTTTTTAGATAAATGAAATTATTAGTAAAAATAGCTAACATTTTAAAACCCAAAGATACTATTATTTTAGGCAGATGGAGTCTTAAACATGATGTAAAAACATGTGAGACTTATATTAAAAATTATTATGGGGACCCTGGTTACCCAAATCAGTATAAGAAAACTTGGATTAAAAACCAATCATCTAAAAACTAAACTTCTTCTATCTTTTTCTGATAGTTTTGTCCTATTACTCAAAAATTTAAAGTACTTATTAGCAAGATTAAATCTTTGCAATACATATTTTGCATTTGGATAAAGTTTTTTTTTATGTTTTTTCATAGCTTCTAATCTGACTTTTAATATCATACCTACTTGCCATATTCTCTTATGTGTATATTTATTGTTTTTGTATAATTTTTCTAATTTTATTATAGTATTTCTAACATCTTCAACGGTTGTGTATTTAATAGGTATAGTATCTTTAGGATTTTTATCGATATAAACATCAAAACTTTTGTCTGGATTATTTGGATGATATAAAAATTGTTTTCTTCTTTTACCACCTTTTTTAGCTGTAAATTTATTTATTTTTTTTTTAATATTTTCTTCTACATTTTTACTAGTAGATTCTAAAATAACCTTAGGTGCTAAGCCTGCTGCATACGCTTCCTCCCATCTTTTTTCACACAAACACCACTTATCTCCTTTAGATACAACACTAGATAAATCATTACCTTTTGATTTAGTGTAATTTAAAAAATTATTATCCATGATGGCACACACGGTGTGTACTCCGAAATCATCATTATATTTAACACACTTACCATTTCTCCTCCATCCTGTTACTGGATTCAGTGAACACTGTTTCAATTCGGTATCTAACATATTTTTATGTATTGCACCACCTTTTTTACAAAATTTAAAGGGCGCACACGAACTCTTTTTACTAAATCCTTTAATTTTTTTTTGTATACATTTTTTTTTAGAAAACTTTCTAGGTAAAGAAAATATTTTACCGTCTTTACGTCTACATTTTAAATGTCTATTTGTTATTTTACAACAATTAGTCATATAAACTCTTATTATATTTTATTTTAACTAATATAGATTAGTATTAACCATTAATTTAAAAATTATTTTTTATAAAAATCCCAAAGTGAAATCCACCTTCAGCTGCTAACAAAGTTTTCGATATCTTTTCATTTGAGTATAATGAGGCAAATACATATATTGGAATTAATGAGTATTCAAAATACTTAGATAAACCAATATTATATTTGCCATTTTCTTTTTCGTTTGATTTAATATATGCACATATTCCTAATATTAAACCTATTAATGTATATGAATTCATTTTAATTAATTCAAATACTTCAACTTTATTCATATATATACTATAAACATAGATATTTTAAAATATATTTATTATTTGCATCAATTTGTCATAAAATTGATTATATTTTTTTTATTTTTTTTTAATTAAATGTTTCAAATTATCTTACTATCACTATTGCAATTAGCTTATTCACAAAAATGTCCAAATATTAAATTACAAATAAATCCACCTGTTAATCTAACTGAATATATGCGCAAATCTTGGTATGTCCAACAACAACAAATTAATGGTTATCAATCCAAAGATAATTTATATTGCGTTACAGCCACTTATAATATTGATAACTATTCACACGTACCATTTTTTGACGGTAAGGTTTTATCAGTATACAATTACGCTAATTTAAAAAAAATAAATGGTATATCTACAAATAATTCTACTGTATTGTGTGCTAGACAACCTAATAATTCAGCGCCTGAAAAATTATTAGTATCGCCATGTTTTCTTCCTAATATTTTTAGTGGTAATTATTGGATAATAGCTGCTGGTCCAAAAAGTTATAACTATGAGTGGGCAATTGTGTCTGGTGGACAACCTACAAAAAGAATAAGTAACACTACGTGTACTACAAAAGAAATTGGTATTAATGGTTCAGGTTTATGGTTATTTTCTAGAAAACCAGTCTTAGAAAATTCTACTATAAATTATTTACATAATTTACTTATTGCAAATAACATATCTACCTCTAAACTTATTAATGTTCCACAATCAGGTTGTAATTATAGTAATGCGTTTATTAAATAGATTGGTTGCGTTCTAATAATTCTTTTTCGTATTTATCCATAACATTAGTTTCTTCTAATTTATTTAATTTTTCTGGACTACAAAATGCATGAAAATAATCATTCATATTCAATGCCCCATTAGAATAACTATAATCTGTAATTTTTTTCATGTCTAAACGATATGTATTATTAAGCATGTCTGGATAACTTTTAGGTTCTGAATAATTAACAATATCCTTGCTGAATGTGTTAATAGTTTTATTTTCTTCAGTATCTTTGTATTTGGTATCAGATGTTATATCTTTATCCATTATTTTACCATATCCATCGTTAAATAGGGAATAATTATTATCATTACTGTTAGATTCAAACTCCTGATTAAATTTATCTAGCCAATCATGACACTCTTTATATATATGATAAAAAGTAGGTATTTCACTTGTTACCTGATTTTTACAAAATGATTCAAATTCATTTTCTAACTCCTCATATGACACATTCTTAATATCTTTAATTTGATTTTCTATATATTTATAGGCTTTATGTATTACATCCATATCTTTAGCATCACCACCTTTATCTGGATGACATAATAAAGCTAAATGATAATATTTTTTTTTAACTGTAGCTAAATCTGTATTTATTTTTACACCTAACAATTTATATGGATTAATTAAATTCATATTACAATAATTTTATAACTAAATTTTTATTATTAAACGTATATTTTTTTCTATATATAAATTATAATGGTACAAAAAAATAAAATAAAAGTGAAAAAAAGTAAAACTAAGATAAAAAAAAATAAAACAAAAAAAAAATTATATTTTATTAATAAATATAAAGTTATTAAAAATAAATCTTATATTGATAAAGAAAAAAAATCTTATAAAGTTAAAAAAATTAATTACCAATATCAAGAAAATTATAGTTTAGGTATTACAATTGTAACAAGTTATTATACTAATAATAGAATTGTTCATACTGTTAGAGATGTTAATAATAAAGGTCATGGCTATAAATTAGGTTTACGTGAACATGACCAAATTATTGAAATTAACCATAAAAAAACAAAAAACATGAAACATGTAGAATTTATGGAAAACTTATTGCCACCCGATATGGATAAAATAACTGTTATTTTAATTAATAAAAACAAATTAATAAAAAGAGCTAAATTTCGTCCACAAAGAGGTACTAATTTAGGTATTAAAATAAATGATACTAAAAGAAACTTAGAAGAAGGTGAGGCCCGATGTAAACAGGATGACCCATGTGCGAAAATGATACTTGTTACCGAAGTTCTACCTAGAAGTGTGGGTAAACAAGCTGGATTTACCGTTAATGATGAAGTTATAGGTATTAATGGTATATCTACAATACAAATGTATTCTAAAGATTTAAATAAACTATTTAATCCTGGGAAAAAAAAAATGGTTTTAAAAATTAATAGATAACTATTTCTTCAAGAATTCTGTCGGGACTCCTTGGGAGTGAAGCCACAGACGACGGAGCTGCAGTCGACATGTGAATATTTACCCAGAAAAAAAAAAGAATAAACCATGCAGTGAGGCCGAAGAATGCGAGAAAGGTTTGGCGTGCATAAGCCGTCTCTGTACAGTGGAAAACCAAACACCCCAAACCCTACACCAAGCTCCCGACAATTTTAATCCCGGTTAAATACATCTACATTTACTCCAAGGTTTTAATCCAGTGATATGTATACACCCTCGGCTACAAGGATATTCTTTTTTAATTGGTTCTAGTCTAACTATGTTTAAAATACTTTTATTGGTAGGGAATGGTTGTAAATTGGATTTAGTTTGAAAAAACATTTTTAATTAAATATTATATAAAAATATTTTCAATTTTTTTATATAATAATAATATGAACTCAATTATAAAACTTACACCAAATGCATTAATACAAATGAAAAAAATTATTACCAATAATAATAGTAAATCCTTGCTTTTACAAATAAAAGGAGGCGGATGTAATGGATTTAATTATAGTCTTAAAACTTTAGATACTATAATTAAA
>Ga0209634_1000974_pt1 | contig 21666 bp, 20 predicted proteins | sample LinPmetageLP40_FD_184043 | JGI IMG/M metagenome (GOLD analysis project Ga0209634, IMG submission 184043) | Marine viral communities from the Pacific Ocean - LP-40 (SPAdes) (version 2) | ecosystem: Environmental > Aquatic > Marine > Oceanic | place: Pacific Ocean | collected 2010-08-26 | reverse complement strand
CAATACATCGGCTTTATGCTTTGGCTCGTGTTGCAATACATCGGCTTTATGCTTTGGCTCGTGTTGCAATACATCGGCTTTATGCTTTGGCTCGTTTCATTCTTCCTTTTGTTAGTGGAATTTGGTTTAAATTAACATTGGCTTTTTATGCAATAGGTATTTACATTTATCCTTCAGATGTTGAAGGAAAATATTTTTTTACCGCAGCAGCATTTACAGTAGTGTTTGCTTTGCGTGCAGCTTTATTGTTGCTCGAGCCTCATTTTCGTATATCTTTACCAGCTCTTTCTGAGCGAACCTATTCTAAAGAAAGTGGCGTTTACTTCTTCATAGCTGTTTGTATTGGTTTGCTAATAATTGGAATGATACTATTTAGCTCTCGGCTTGAGCAACTTGCTGAGCATCTGGCAATGATCCTTTACTTTAGCTTAGTAATTGGTATAGGTTATGAGGTTGCATTTCTTAAGCGCTTTCCTCCAGTTCAGAAAGACGAGAAAGATAACTTAGATTCATGATTATAAAACAGCTCTTTTCTCAGTGGTTAGCAACGTTGTATGTAGGTTTTGCTTCGTTTGCAGTAAGTGTTTTCATTGCGCGAACCGTTGGTCCTGCAACGTTCGGAGAATATTCTTTAGCCTTGGCGGCAGGTGGAATACTAGCGGTTTTCATTGATGGTGGAATGCGTAGCTTGTTGACCCGTGAACATGTGTGCAATAGCCAACATTTGAAGCATCTTTCTGGGCAGCTGCCATGGATTGCTTTTATTCATGCACTAAGTGTGACAACAGTAGCTAGCTTACTTGCTTATGCCTTGTTACGCGATCACTTGGCGCTGGCACTAGCCACAATTGCTTGTTTTTTCGGAGTCACGCTCGTACAGTTTATTAGTGCGATTTTGCGAGGTGAGGGGCGACTACTAGCAGATGCAGGTTGGCAGATGGGTCAACGAACATTTAGTGCAGTTTGTATCGTATCTATAATTCTGTTGGGTTTTGATTCCGCTTGGCACATTCTAGTCGCATGGACCGGCGGCTCCATTATCTGTGTATTAATTTTTCCGTATGGGTTAAATGGGAAGCCATTATTTAAATTTCAGACGTCACTTTATCGAACAACTTTACCACTATTATGGATAAGCTTTGCAACAGCAATTTACTTTCGTTCAGATATGATTATGTTGCAGTGGCTGGGTGTGTCTCAAGACGAAATTGGCCAATATGCCGCGGCTTTTCGCTTGATAGAGGCTGTAATTCTTCTGGCTAACCCACTGGCCATTCTTCTTTTTAGGCGTATGCGTAAAACTCATGACAATTTAGAAATGCTAGGCCGAGATATTCCCCGTGCTGCATTGCTAGGAGCCTTTATTGGGTTGGTATGTGTACTTGTTTTTTATTATCTGGCCGGACCCATAGTGTCGATGACGTATGGCTCTAAATATCCAGATGCAAGCATTATTCTCATCGTGTTGAGTGTAGCTTTGGTATTTGTTCTCCCCAATGCAGTATTTACAAAGGCAGCACTTGCGTTAGAATTAGATCTCTCTTATGCCTGGGCTGCTTCAGCTGCAGCCATAGTTAATATTGTTTTGAATTTTATTTTTATAGAACGGTACGGCCTATTTGCAGCAGCTTGGTCAACTATAGCAGCAGAAGCGATTTTGATGGTGGTTCTTATTTTTGCCTTGAGAGTTAAGCTCAAACAACGCGGCTTTTATTAATATGCTGAGTAATATGGAGCGAAGTACCTTGGAGAACAATAAACGTATTTTACGAATTGGTGTAGATGTAAGTATGTTGTCGGAGCAGCCGACAGGTATAGGGCGCTATACATATGAAATTCTAAGTCGTGCAGTTTCTATGGGGCATGAGTGGTTCCTATATTCTCATCGACCTTTAGTCTTCGGTGACTGGACACATAAAAATGTTCATTTACGTACCTCACATATGCCTAAACGTATGTTAAGAATGCTTTGGATGCAGACAGCTGTTCCGTTCTTAGCGTCAAGAGATAACTTGGACTTGTTTTGGTCGCCAGCACACAGATTACCTAGCTTGCTTCCCCACAGAATAGCTAAAGTGGTGACGATTCATGATCTTGTTTGGAAGTATGCAGGTGATACTATGCGTCCATTGAGCAGATGGTTAGATGCCACACTCATGCCGCAGGCGGTTCGAATGGCAGATAAAGTAATTACGGTTTCGAATCATACCGCAAATGATGTGTTGAAAGAGATGCCATATGCAGAAGGAAAAATCTTTCCTATTTCGTTGGGGGTATCAAATCTTAAGCCAGTTGCTGAGTTAAGCAGTCTTGAACCCATTGGAGTTGATGCGCCATATTTTTTGTTTGTCGGAACATTGGAACCTCGTAAAAACTTGGTTGGTTTGATTGAAGCTTATTCTAAACTTCCTATAGACGTTAGGAGCTCTGCGCTTCTTGTCATCGTTGGTGGGAAGGGCTGGGGTGAGCTGGATATTGCTGCTATCGCAAGAACGTTTGGTGTCCAAGATAGTGTTCAGGTGTTGGGGTATGTGACAGATGCACAGCTTGCTACTCTTTATACTTTCGCCATATTTTTGGCAATGCCTTCATTCTATGAGGGGTTTGGATTGCCTTTGCTTGAGGCTATGTCAAGAGGAACGCCTGTTATTACATCAAATTGTGCTTCGATGCCAGAGGTAGCTGGAGATTCCGGGTTATTAGTTGACCCCCACGATGTAAGCTCAATATCAAAAGCTTTGTCTGCAATGTTGACAGATAAAACTCTTGTTAGGAGTTTTAGGGATAAATCAATTGTGAATGCCCAGCGTTTTAGCTGGGATCTTGCGGTTCAAAAAACACTTAATGTTATTGAAGATGCAGCTAAAGCTCATAAAAAATAATTTTATTTGTGTTAACATAAATTAAAACTAGTAGAGCAGTATTATTCTGAAAGCTCAAGCTAAATAATTAGTTTTTTTTTAAAAGAGCTTTTTCTGATATGTTAATACTTAAATTGTGAAAGTGCTGCATGTTTTTAAGACCTATTTCCCGGATACGATTGGGGGTGTGGGGCAAGTCATTAATCAATTGGCGCTAGGAACAGAAATTCTTGGTGTAACTTCTGAAGTGTTTTCGCTAAGCCCAAATGTGGTAGAAAAAACCATTGTGGTATGTGGGCATAAAGTTCATCGTTGTCATACCAGTTTTGAATTCGCGTCAACCCCTTTTTCGGTTTCGGCATTTCTGAAGTTTCGTCAACTGTCGCAGGAAGCTGACCTTATTCATTACCACTTTCCTTATCCATTTGGTGATATTTTACATTTCGCTACAGCAATGAAAAAGCCGTCATTAGTAACCTATCACTCAGATATTGTTAAACAAAAGCATTTGCTAAAACTATATCGTCCATTGCAAGAGCTGTTTTTGCGCAGTGTAAATCGTATTGTCGCAACATCTTTTAATTACCAATCGACTAGTAATGTACTTTTACGTTTTAAGAATAAAACAAGCGTTATTCCAATAGGCTTAGATAAAGCTACTTATCCAGTTGCTTCTACTGAAAAACTAAATTATTGGCGTAAAAAATTTGGCCCACGCTTTTTCCTTTTTGTTGGAGTGATTCGTTATTACAAGGGGTTGCATATCTTGGTTGATGCCACCCTTAATTCAGATTATCCAATCGTTATCGTTGGTTCTGGCCCGATTGAAGAAGAATTGAAAGAGCATGCCGAAAAACTTAAGGTACGAAATATTCATTTTTTAGGATTCCTTCCCAATGAAGATAAGGTTGCGCTTCTTGAGCTCTGCTATGCTTTCGTATTTCCATCTCATCTCCGATCTGAAGCATTTGGCGTTTCACTTTTAGAAGGTGCAATGTATGGAAAACCATTAATATCATGTGAGATCGGTACAGGAACGACATATATTAATATTGATAAAAAAACAGGCCTTGTTGTTCCTCCCAGTGATCCAGAGGCATTAAGACAAGCTATGGATTATCTTTGGCATAACCCTAAAGAAGCTGCTTCTATGGGCGAACAAGCGGAAAAGCGATATAGAGAACTATTTACTGCAGATAAAATGGCCAGTTCTTACGTTGATTTATATCAATCTTTAGTGGTCTAGCGGTCTTAGATCACCAACTTAGTTGATAAAATTCACCTAAAGAGATTTTTAATGACAACAATCTTTAATACAGAGGCATAGGATAATAACTTCGCACATTCGGTCTAGTTTTTATTTCGAGAATTAATTTTTTTTATAAGATGGTGGTCATATGAAATCAAGAAAAGAGCTGGAGCGCTGCAATGGCGGAAAGAATGAATACAGATATGATTTTTGATACATCTGATGCTGTTCTCGATTTAATTAAAATTTATAAAAAAGCGTCTCATTACCCAAAGTGCCAGAGAATATGGCGCGTTATCTGCACTCCCTTGACATTGAGCTTTATAAGGCAATTCGAGCCTTGAAGGATGCACATTCCTGGCGCGCAGAACGCAGATTGAATGTTGCTATCACAGTCAGCGATACCAAGACTAATTAATGTGTTAATTCTAATAGTAATCGCTTATTTTCAGGGAAGTAGGGAGGTTTATTTTATATTAAGCACGCTAATATCGTTTATCAGGTTAATTAACTATCTGTTAATATAATGAACAATAATTTAAAGATATATTCTTAATGAAACGTTTATCTGACCTTCTAATTGTCTTATTTGTATCGTTTTTATTAGCTATTCCTCTGTTAGTTTTATCTATTTTAATTTTTTTAACATCAACAGGCAATATAATTTATTGGTCTGAGCGCGTCGGGCAGTTCAATCGTTGTTTTAAAATGCCTAAATTTAGGAGTATGTTTGTTGACACACCAGTTGTTGAGACTCACTTATTGAGTAAACCTGATGCGCACATAACCCCTATAGGTTCTTTTTTACGCAAAAGTAGTTTGGATGAATTACCACAATTATGGAGTGTTTTAAAGGGCGATATGTCGATTGTGGGGCCTCGCCCTGCATTATTCAATCAAGATGATTTGATCGCCTTAAGAAAAGTGAGAGGAGTAGATAAGCTTAAACCCGGGATAACAGGATGGGCGCAAGTAAATGGGAGAGATGCGTTATCACCTTCTGAAAAGGTGGCATTAGATGTAGAATATTTAAATCAGCAATCATTTTGGTTTGATGTGAAAATTTTATGGATGACATTGTTCAAAGTGATTAAAGGTAATGAGGTTTCGCATTGATTAAACGATTGCCACTGTTGTTAAAACCTAATTACTGGACAATTATGTTACTTACTCCCTTAATTTTTTTTAATATGTCACAATTATTAAACTTTGATTCGATTTTCAAAGATTACCTCTTTATTAATTAATATCTAATTATTTTGATAAAAAAACTCATTAATTTATCTCGGCGAAAAAAACAACTACTTATGATGTTGGTTGACGCATTTGTGGTTGTATTTACATTGCTTGCATCATTTTCAACACGTTTAGGTTATTGGTATATGCCCAATAGTGATTTGGGTTGGGTGATATTTGGTGCGCCTATTATTGCTATTATTATTTTTATACGATTTGGCTTGTATCTAACAGTAACTCGTTATGCTAGTTTTCATGCATTGTGGTCCATTTTCCAAGCTGTTTCCTTATATGCATTAGTGTGGGGTGCAATTGGATTTATGGCCGCAGTAGACGGCATACCTCGCTCTGTAATATTGATTAATTGGATTTTTTTATTGTTAGCTATTGGTAGTACAAGAATGTTTGCCAGATGGCTTCTTACTAAAAAGACAGGTTTAGAAAATAGCTTTAAAACAGACGGTAATAGTATCAAGGTTTTAATATACGGTGCGGGTGAGGCAGGGATTCAGCTTGCCGGAGTATTGAAGCATTCTTCTGAATATGAGTCTGTGGGGTTTATTGATGATTCATTAGAATTACGAGGAAATAATATTGGTGGACTAACTATTTATTCTCCCGATACTATTGGTGATGTAATTAATAAACATAAAGTACAAGAAGTTTTTATTGCCATGCCTTCAACCCCGCGCTTTATGAGACAAAAAATTATTAATGCGCTTGATCCTTTTTCAGTCATAGTTCGCGTCCTCCCTAGCTTATCCGATCTTGCTGGGGGTAAGATAAGCGTAAATGATTTACGTAAAGTTAACATTAAGGATTTACTCGGGCGAGATGCAGTATCAGCTAATAGAACACTGCTTGTTAAAAATATTACAGAAAAAGTGGTCATGGTTACTGGTGCAGGAGGTTCCATTGGGTCGGAGCTAGCCAGACAAATAGTAGTACTTAAACCAAAAGCATTGATTTTATATGAGATAAGTGAGTTAGCACTTTATAATATTGAAAATGAATTGACTAGCATGGATAATCTGGAAATAAGTATATATCCAGTTTTAGGTGATATCAAGAATATAAACCGACTTACTAAAGTTTTTAACAATTTCAAGGTAAATACTGTTTACCATGCAGCTGCTTATAAACATGTGCCAATGGTGGAGTTTAATAATACCGAGGGTGTTGATAATAATATCTTTGGCACGCTTTATTGTGCAGAGGCTGCAATTGATAGCGGTGTTGAAACTTTTGTATTAGTTTCTACAGATAAAGCAGTTCGTCCTACCAATACAATGGGTGCCACTAAACGATGTGCTGAATTAATATTGCAGGCCCTGTCAAAAAACCAAAATAATACAAAATTTACTATGGTACGTTTTGGTAATGTGCTTGACTCGAGTGGGTCTGTAATACCTTTATTCAAACAACAGATTAAAGAGGGAGGCCCGCTTACTGTTACTGATAAAGATATTGTTCGTTATTTTATGACCATATCTGAGGCGGTGGAATTAGTTATTCAAGCGGGTGCAATGGGTATAGGTGGGGATGTTTTTGTACTTGATATGAATAAGCCGGTTCGTATTGATGATTTGGCCAAGAAAATGATTAGACTTAGCGGGCTCGAAGTAAAAGATGAATTTCATCCTGACGGAGATATTGAGATTAAATATATAGGTCTAAGGCCTGGAGAGAAGCTTTATGAGGAGCTTCTTGTTGGCGAAAATACAAGTGAGACAGCTCACCCTCTTATTATGAGTGCTATAGAAGATATGCTGTCATGGGATGAGTTAAAACCACTACTAGACAGCCTAAAAAATGAAATACAAGAATGTAACCAAGAAAAAATTCGTAAGCTGTTAATACAAATTGTGCCTTACTTTCAGCCTCAGTGTGAAATTGTAGATATCTTATATAAAAAAGACTAATCTAATGTTGCTTGAAAAATTCATAAACTTGTTTTACTTCCAACCTTACCTTACAGTTTTTTTTAATGGGGTTAATAACCGTGAGGTGAGATCTAGATCATTAAGAGTTCATCAGGGGTATTGATAGCTTTTGTGATGTTAACCTCTGACCAATCCTGGGCTTGCCCATAGCCATAGGAAGCTTTGATGAAAGGGGTATTGCTGCTGTTAGCGCTTAGCCCGTCACCCACCGTGTCCCCCACGAAATTAGCACCCTGAAAATCGCTATCTTTTTCAATAATGGCTTCAATCATCTGATCCTTGTGTCGAAGCTCTTCCTGACCGTCCGAACACTCCACAAAGAGAAATAACGAGTCCCAGTTAAGGTGTTCGAGGATTTTCACGGTGGGAGCGCGTCGTTTGTTGGTGGCTATGGCCATTTTATCACCTCTTTGATGAAGGCTAGTAAGTACTTCATGTGCCGATGGGTAGGGCGTGGTGTGTTGAAGTACATTATCGTCATGCATCGGAATAAAGGTAGCAACGAACTTATCGATTAGAGGGTGTTCACGGTCACCGAGAATTTCCGCTACCGTTTGCCTTAATGGCGGTCCAATGAGCACATTTTTTGCTATCTCGAGTCGATGTGGGGCTAATTTTTTGGTGATGCGTTGTAAGCATTGTGTTATCGCACTCTCGGAATGCACCAGTGTTCCATCAAAATCAAAGATCCAGGTTTTTGCCATTTATAAATTAACCCACGCATTAGCCTCAATACTTTTCTGAATAGCCTCAAGCGTCTTGGCGTTCCACACAGCATCTTTTTCGTCTAACTTCACAGCTGTGCGCTTTAAGATTACCTCATTAAAGTGCTGGATTTCCCGGTCAAAGTGATTGGTTTTCGGAACGATTTCTTCGGTAAGACCCGACTTATCAGTGGTATAGATAATTTTAGCGGTTTGGTCCTCCGGCTGCCAAACCGTTGGGCATTTCACACGACCATGAACCCCAAATACTTCAAATTCTGAGCGTCGTGTGCATTTAAAGCTAATATCAAAAGTTGCACGCTTTTGATGCCCAAAATCAATTAACCCGGTCACGGAGATGTCTGCACCGTGTTCATTCAACTCAGCTTGAGCATAAATTCTTTGAGGGTTTTCCTTAAAGCACTGCCTAATCGTATGGATTGCGTATGGACCGATATCCCATAGGGCACCACCCCCATGCTTCATCGGTCGGTTGATGCGGTAAAATCGTGCAGGCTGAATGGGGAATGAGAACATGGAATGAGCATAATTAACTTCCCCAATAATGTTGGAGTGAATGATATTCTTGATACGGTCAAATTGAGGATGAAAGACATACATAAATCCTTCCATGATGTCGACCTGGTACTTCTTTGCTTCATTAAAGAGCATTTGCACCTCTTGTGACTTGAGTGCCATGGGCTTTTCAATGAGGACATGCTTCTTTGCGCGAATCGATTTTAGGGCAATGGGTACATGCTCCTCGTTGGCTAGTGGAATATAGATAGCATCCACACGCTCATGGCTAATGACTTGATCTAACCCATCAAAGCATTGCACTTGATCTTCTTGATCGGGAGCGTGCTTGAGAAGACATTCCTTAGCAGCCCCAGCTCGTCTACTACCTATCGCCACTAACTCTCCTTCGGTAGAATGTATAATGGCAGGCATTAATCGTTCATTCACCCTAGCAGCCCCCACAATACCCCATCGTATCTTACTCATGGCTTTCCTTATATAATTGTTTGCCAATATGTACTTCACCGCGAAGTTTGGCCAATTCGATCTGTTTTTGTCGCTCAATCACGCTGGCTTTTTTATCGTCAGTGAGTTTGTCTTGACAATAAGGACAACTTACACCTTTGACATAATGATTGGATTCCATCTCATCAGGAGATAGTGGATGCCTACAAGCATAGCATTGATCGTACTGGCCTTCTTGTAAGCCTTGGGTCACTGCAACCCTTTGATCAAACACAAAACACTCACCACTCCATAAACTCTCTTCCTTTGGCACATTTTCCAGATATTTTAATATACCTCCTTGAAGGTGGTAGACTTCATCGAACCCTTTTTCTAACATCAGCGAGGTAGCTTTTTCACAACGTATACCGCCGGTACAGAACATAGCAATTTTTTTAGTTATTTTAGGATTAAGATTAGCATCGACATAATCAGGAAACTCCCTAAAGGTTTGAGTCTTTGGATTAATAGCATTTCTAAATGTGCCTATGTCTACCTCATAGTTATTCCTGGTATCAATCACCACCGTATCAGGATCGCTGATCAGAGCATTCCAGTCCTGAGGTTTAACGTACTTTCCGACTTTTTTAGTCGGACTCACACCCTTAACACCTAAAGCTACAATCTCCTTTTTCAGCCTAACCTTCATTCGGTAAAACGGATTGCTTTGTGCCCATGACTCTTTATATTCGAGTGCGTCAAAAACCTCGTTAAATTTATTATCTGTTTTGATGAATTGTATGAATTGCCGAATATTATCTTTGCTGCCCGAGATAGTTCCGTTTATTCCCTCATTGGCTAAAAGTATCGTTCCTTTGATCTCATGGCCTTGACAGAAGTGTTTTATATTTAATTGAAGTAAGGCGATATCTTTGAGTACAACAAATTGATAAAAGGCGATGGTTAGAAACATAGTAACTTTGTATAAATGTCGTTTATTTTATAGTGTAAAAATGTTATTTTAACGCTCTTTCATTAATATATTAAATTGTTTCGGAGAAATAAATATGGCAACAGAACAAACATTATCGATTATTAAACCAGACGCCGTTGCTAAAAACGTGATTGGCGAGATATATACTAGATTTGAAAAAGCGGATTTAAAAATAGTAAAAGCTATGATGGTCCACTTAACAAAAGAAGAAGCAGAAGGTTTTTATGCTGTTCACAAGGAAAGACCTTTTTTTAATGACTTAGTAGCATTCATGATATCCGGCCCAGTAATGATTCAGACATTAGAAGGTAATAATGCCGTTTTAAAAAATAGAGAATTGATGGGTGCAACCAACCCGAAAGATGCAGATGTTGGTACTATAAGAGCAGATTTTGCTGAAAGTATCGATGCAAACGCTGTTCATGGTTCTGATTCATTAGAAAATGCTAAAATAGAGATTAAATATTTCTTTGGTTAAATTTCTTTGGATAATTTGCTCGATCTTAACTGTAACGAATTAACCGAATACATTAAAAAATTTGGGCATAAGTCTTATCGCGCAAAACAATTATTAAAGTGGATTTATCATTTTGGAGAAAGAGATTTTTCTAAAATGACTGATCTAGCGATTACATTCCGTGAATCTTTGAAAGAAATAGCAAAAATTGAAATTCCTGCAATTGAATTAGATCATCTATCTTCTGATGGAACACGTAAATGGTTATTAGATATGGGTACAAAAAATGGTATTGAAACTGTTTTTATTCCAGAAGAAAATCGTGGCACGCTTTGTATTTCATCTCAGGTAGGTTGCGCACTAGAGTGCACATTTTGCTCTACGGGCAGACAGGGCTTTAATAGAAATTTAACATCAGCTGAGATTATAGGGCAGTTATGGCTAGCTAACAACAAACTCCGTGAGCAAGAAAATTATAAGACATTAAGGAGTGATGAGCGCATTATAACGAATGTTGTGATGATGGGGATGGGAGAGCCCTTAGCAAACTACAAGCATGTCGTTCATGCATTAGAAATGATGTTAGATGATTCTGTTTATGGCTTAAGTCGAAGAAAAGTTACATTATCAACTAGTGGTCTAGTTCCTGCAATTGATAAGTTAAGTCTTGATTGCCCAGTTTCCCTTGCCATTTCTCTCCACGCTTCAAATAACGAACTTAGAGATGAAATTGTTCCAATAAATAAGAAATATCCTCTCGAAAAACTTATGTCTTCTTGCATTAGATATGTAGAAAGAGCACCAAGAGACTTCGTGACATTTGAGTACGTAATGTTGGAGGGTATTAATGATTCAGCTGAGCAAGCCAAAGAACTTATCAAGCTAATTAAGGATGTTCCATCAAAGCTTAATTTAATCCCATTTAACCCATTCCCAAAAAGTGGGTACAAGTGCTCAAAAAGGATAGCCATTAAATCTTTCCAAGAAATTTTAATGGATGCAGGCATTGTGACAACAATTCGAAAAACTCGCGGGGATGATATTGATGCTGCGTGTGGACAGCTCGTTGGACAGGTTCAAGATAAAACAAAGAGAACGCAACGACTTCAGTTTATATGATTAAAAAAAATACAATACAGGTAATGGTAGGTAATATTGCAGTTGGCGGTGGAGCTCCTATTGTGATTCAGTCGATGACTAATACTCATACGTTTAATAAAAAAGAAACGGTAGCCCAAATACTAGAACTCTGGCGCGCTGGCTCCGAGGTTGTTCGGGTTACGGTTAATGATGAAAGTTCAGCTAAAGCAGTCTCTGATATAAAAAAAGAACTACTCGATAATGGATGTAATGCACCTATTGTGGGTGATTTTCATTTTAATGGGCACAAGTTATTAGAAAAATATCCTGATTGCGCAAATGCTCTTGATAAATATCGAATCAATCCAGGTAATGTTGGTAAGGGAAGTAAGCGAGATGAGCAATTTGCAGCAATGATTAATATTGCAATAGATTACGATAAGCCTATTCGTATAGGTGTAAATTGGGGTAGCTTGGATCAAGATCTTTTAAAAAAGTTAATGGATGAAAATGGAAAGTTAAAAAACCCATTTACATCTAAATCAGTTATGAAAGAGGCATTAATAAGATCAGTTATTGATAGCGCAAATGCTGCAAAGGAGTTAGGACTAGAGAGTAATAAAATTATTGTCTCGTGCAAGGTAAGTGATGTTCAAGATTTAATTGAAGTTTATACAAATCTTTCAAAACGATGTAATTATCCCCTTCACTTAGGACTTACAGAGGCCGGTATTGGGTCTAAAGGAATTGTTTCTTCTGCAGCATCAATGGGGTATCTTTTGCAGCATGGGATAGGTGATACAATCCGAATTTCACTTACACCTGAACCAAAAGAATCGAGAACAAAAGAAGTCATCGTTGCGCAAGAGTTGTTGCAAACTATGGGTATAAGATCTTTTACACCTCTTGTTATCTCCTGCCCGGGTTGTGGTAGAACAACTTCAACTTATTTTCAAGAATTGGCTGGTGAAATACAAAGCTATTTAAGAAACACTATGCCAGCCTGGAAAAAGAAATTTAATAACGTTGAAGATATGACGGTGGCGGTTATGGGTTGTGTAGTTAATGGCCCTGGAGAGTCAAAAATGGCTAATATCGGTATCAGCTTGCCGGGTACGGGTGAAGTTCCGGTTGCACCTGTTTATGAGAATGGAAAAAAAACAGTAACATTGAAAGGTTCTTCAATTAGTGACGATTTTAAAGGTATTATTGAAAATTATATCCAAAACAATTATAAGAAAAAATAACTCTAAATGGCTAATAAAATTCAATCTATAAAAGGATTCTACGATGTAGCCCCGCATGCTCAAAAGATCTGGCGCTATTTTGAATCAAAGTGCCTATCTATTTTTGACCAATATGGGTATGAAGAGATTGGACTTCCAATAATTGAGGCAACAGAATTATTCGAAGCGGGTGTAGGTACCCATACTGATATTGTTGAAAAGGAAATGTATAGCTGGACAGATAAGTTAAATGAGGACAAGTTGACCTTGCGGCCAGAGGGTACGGCGGGATGCGTAAGGGCTGTTATTCAAGGTAGTCTAACTTATAACGGACCCATAAAGCTTTTTTATAGAGGCCCTATGTTCAGACATGAAAATGTTCAGAAGGGAAGGCAAAGGCAATTTCATCAGCTAGGCATTGAGTCATTTGGCTTTACAGAGCCCTCAAGCGATGCTGAACAGATAATTATGCTCAGTAGGTTATGGAAAACTCTTGGTTTAGAGAAAAAAATTCATCTAGAGATAAACTCTATTGGAGATATGGAGGACAGAGAGCAGTATAGAAAGGAATTAATTGATTATTTTGAAAAAAATTTAAAGATCCTTGATGATGATGCAAAACGAAGACTACATAAAAATCCAATGAGGATATTAGATAGTAAAAATCCGCTCATGCAGGTCATGCTCGAAAAAGCGCCTAAATTGATTGACTCCGTTAATGAGGATGCTAAAAATCACTTTAATTTACTTTGTCAGATCTTAAAGGATAATCAGGTTGATTTTCATTTGAATAAAAGGCTGGTTCGAGGTTTAGATTACTACAACAGAACGGTTTTTGAATGGATTACGAGTGATTTAGGTAGTCAAGGTACCGTTGCAGGTGGAGGACGGTATGATTATTTAGTAGAAAGACTTGGTGGAAAACCAACTCCAGCATGTGGTTTTGCAATTGGCATTGAAAGAATTATTTTATTGCTTGAAAATACAAATTTGGTTACCAATATTTGCCCAGATATTTACATTGTAAATTTAGGAAATGAATCAAGAAATAAAGCTTTTATGATAGCGGAATTACTCAGAGATAAAAATTATAAAGTGAATATTAACCTTGATTCAAGTAGCTTCAAATCGCAAATGAAAAAAGCGGATAAAAGTAATGCAAAAATTGCACTCATTATTGGTGAAGATGAGTTAAAAAACAATCTCATTCAGGTGAAGCTTATTCGCAAAGATGGCTCTCAAACAGAAGTTAAAGAAAAAGACGTATTAAGTTTTATAAAAAATAATATTTAACAAAATGAAAAAAGATATATTAAAAATTAATAACTTATCAATAACAACTAAAGTTAATACTAATTTATATTTAGTTGATAGTATCTCCTTTTCTGTAAAAGAAGGAAAGACAACATGTATTGTTGGTGAATCTGGAAGTGGCAAAAGTCTAACAGCACTTTCGATCATAAAACTGCTCTCGCCTCAACTAAAAATGTCAGGAGAAATTTTATTTAATAATGAAGATATTTGTAAAATGAGTGAGCTCGAAATTAGACAAAAAAGAGGTCTTGATATCGCCATGATTTTTCAGGAACCTATGACTTCACTGAACCCAGTTTTAACGATTGGATATCAAATCAAAGAGGCTATAACTGTACACTCTGATTCACCAAATAATGAGATTAATAAAAAGGTTGCAGAGTTATTAACGCTTGTCGGGATTCCCGTTGAAAGAGTTAATAGTTATCCTGACGAATTATCAGGAGGGCAAAGGCAGAGGGTCATGATTGCAATGGCAATGTCTTGTAATCCTAAGTTACTTATTGCAGATGAACCTACCACAGCGCTTGATGTGACTGTTCAGGCTCAAATTCTCAAACTTTTAGACGATCTCAAAAGTAAGTTAAATATGTCTATGTTGTTTATTACTCATGATTTTGGCGTTGTTGAGGATATCGCTGATGATGTGATTGTTATGTTTAAAGGCAAGATTGTCGAAAGAGGGGAAGTTAATCAGGTACTCAAAAAACCAAAACACCCATACACAAAAGCCTTACTCGGATGTGTTCCAGATGCATTAGGGGAAAAACAATTAACCCCAATAGATTATGAAAAGTTGGATAGGGCAATGCAACGAATATGAAGAAGCTACTGCAAACAAATAATCTATCAAAAACATATGTACAAACACAAGGATTTTTTTCCAGAGTGAGGACTAGTATCCATGCGCTTGATAGCGTAAGTTTCTCTATAAATCAAGGAACGACGATGGCTGTTGTAGGTGAGTCGGGTAGTGGAAAATCAACACTTGCTAAAAGTTTAGTTCGCCTTGTAAAGCTTGATAAAGGCAGTGTTAAGTTTAACGGTATTGATTTGCTGAGCTTAGAAGGGGAGAAGCTAAAGAGCGTCAGACGAGACATTCAGATGATCTTTCAAGATCCATATGCCTCACTAAACCCGCGATTAAACATCTTACAAATTATGGAGGAGCCTTTACTTATTCATAACTATCTAGATATCGATGCCCGTAGAAAAAAAATTGAGGATTTCATTGAGCGAGTTGGTTTAAATGTATCTGATTTAAAAAAATACCCCCATCAGTTTTCAGGTGGCCAGCGGCAAAGAATTGGTATCGCTAGAGCGCTTATTCTTGAACCGAAATTAGTGATATGTGACGAACCTGTCTCGGCGCTTGACGTCTCCGTCCAAGCGCAGATATTAAAGCTTTTAAAAGACTTACAAAGGGAGTTTGGACTCACTTATTTATTTATTACTCATGATTTAAGAATAGTAAGACATATTGCAGATGATGTAATGGTAATGCGACATGGAAAGCTCGTAGAAGAGGGAAAAACTGATATAATTTTCAAAAATCCGAAGAACCAGTATACAAAAGACTTAATCCAATCAATTCCAGGATTAATCTCAAAAAGGAATTAAAATATATGGCATTTGATAATGATGAACAACAGTCAGAGCATTTTAAGAATTTTTATAATTCACACAAAATTAAAATATTCTCAGCTTTAATAGTATTTTTATTAGCTTTTTTTGCTTACCAGTACTTTATAAACTCTAATCAATCTAAGGCTGAAGAAGCATCTCAACTTTTCCAGGATGTTCTTGTATCCAAAATAGATAATATTGATGAAATCAAATTGAAAGTAGCAAAACTTCAAAATGAACATAATAGTTCACCTTATGCTGCTCGAGCAACTATTTATTATTCTAAACTTTTAGTAGAGACTGGTGATTATTCTGCTGCATCCAATGAGCTTATATGGGCTTCAGGCGAAAATATAGAGTCATCAATAAAATCTATGGCAAATTATCTCTTAGGTAACTTATATTTAGTTCAGGAAAAACTAGATGAGGCTCTTGAGGTGGCAAATAAAATCATAACTGATGGATATTTTGGCTTAGCAAATGATTTAAAAGGCGATATCTACCTCGCTAAAGGTGATAAAGAGAATGCAATCAAATCTTATGAACTTGCTCTTAATTACTTTGGCGGTCAAGGAGAGCTTCATAAAGTAGTTGAGAATAAATTAAATTCAATTAGTCAATGAGGTTAATTCCTCTAATATTTCTTACCTCTCTATTATTTGGTTGCTTTGTTGGACCAGTTCAAGACTTTGTCGATCAAATGGATGATCAATATTTCGCAGATGAATTTAATGATATTCCAACTGAAATAAAACCTTATAACAAAAAAGCTTCTATAGAACTAATTTGGGAGAATAAAGTTGGTGATAATGATGTAAACGATCTTAATCTTATATTTTCTGAAGAATTTGTGATAGCCGTTACTAGTGATGGCAGTTTGCGAAAAATGCAAATGACAACTGGTGAAACTATTTGGGAAAAAGAGATCTCTGAAGAAATAATGATGGGGGTAGGGGGAGATTTTGAAAATATTCTATTCATTACGGAGGATGGCCATCTTTGGTGCCTAGACAATAAAGGTAATGCAATTTGGAAGACATTCGTTGATAGTGAAGTTTTAACCACACCAGTTATTAACAATCAGAAAGCCTATATTAGACTTGCTAACTATGAAATCTTACAAATTGATCTAAAGCAAGGCGATATTGACTGGAGGTATATTCATTCATCACCTCCCTTAGCATACAATGGTACATCTTCATTAACTTTTTCAGATGGCGTTATTTATGGTGGATTTGGTGCAGGAAAGATAGTTGCCGTGCATCAAAAAAGTGGTGCATTTATATGGGAGGCAGATATATCTCAAATAAAAGGAGTGACAGATATTGATAGACTTAATGATGTCTTAAGCAAGCCAACAATTAATGATTCTGAAGTTTATGCAGTTTCAACATCAGGTGATTTAACAGCAATTGATAGAAAGAGCGCTAGTATAAAATGGACTCGAAAAATTTCAAGCTTCAATAACATCGCTTTTGATGGTTTTGATATATATTTAGCTCATAAGAGTGATTCACTCTACTCCTTAGATGTAAAAAAAAATGGAAAAACAAATTGGAGAAATGCTGACTTACAGTATCGTAGAATAACTAACCCAATAATTACAGGTGATTATATTGCAATAGGTGATTTTGATGGCTACATACATCTTGTAAATTCAGAGACAGGTATTCTTGAAGGGCGAGCTCAAATAACATCTGATGTGCCTATAGGGAAAAACATTTATCCTGTTGGAGATAATAAAATTTTAGGAATTGATTTAGATGGTAATGTTTTTTATATGCAAGTAAAAAATATTTCAGAAGAAATAGCGGAAGATAGAATTGATGGAGATCAATCCCCCGTGGTAAATAGTATAGAAGCTACTGAAGCTACTGAAGCTACTGAAGCTACTGAAGCTACTGAAGCTACTGAAGCTACTGAAGCTACTGAAGCTACTGAAGTTCCAACAAATGAAATGTGTGATGTTGACGAAGGTGATATTAGAAATAAAGGTAATAGAAAAAGAAAAGAATGTTACTAGATTTATTTCTTAAAGATTAATTAGCTGGTATTTAAAAATGAAAACCATCGTAATAGTCGGTAGGCCGAATGTAGGTAAATCAAGTTTATTCAATCGTTTAACGAAAACGCGTGATGCAATCGTAGCTAATATGCCTGGCCTTACAAGAGATAGGCATTATGGAAAGCTAGAGATTCAAGATAGTCAATTTTTATTGGTTGACACAGGAGGATTTGAACCAAAAAACAAGGAGGGGATTGTTCAGGAAATGGCTCTTCAAACAAAGCAAGCGATTGATGAAAGCGACATAATCATTTTTATGGTTGATTCTAAGAAGGGTTTACATCCAACCGATGAGCATATTGCTGACATTATTAGAAAGAATGAAAAGCCAAAGATTATTGCGGTAAATAAAGCTGAGGGCATTCTTGATGAAAAAGCATTCATAGATTTTTATTCACTCGGATTTTCAAATTTAGTTAGACTATCGTCTGCACATGGAGAGGGTATTTCAGCGCTTAAAGATTTTTTATTGACGTTTGATGAAGTCAGTGATGAAGAGATTGAAGATGAAAGCCATCCAAAAATATCAATAGTTGGTAAACCCAATGTAGGAAAATCCACCCTCATTAATGGCTTACTTGGTGAAGATAGATTCATTGCATTTGATAAGCCTGGAACAACAAGAGATGCAATTTCAACAGAATTTTTTTGGGGAAAAGATACGTATACCTTAACGGATACTGCAGGTATCAGGAAAAAAGGGAAGGTATTTGAAACGATAGAAAAATTTTCAATTATTAAAACATTAAATGCTGTGGAGCAATCAAACATTGCAGCTTTACTAATTGATGGAAAAGATGGACTCTCAGCCCAAGACTTACACATTCTTGCGTTTGTAATCGAAACTGGAAGGTCTTTGGTTGTCGTTATTAATAAATGGGATTTATTAGATACATATGAAAAAGATAAGATAAGAAATCAAATAGACCGAAAGCTTTCTTTTGCTAATTTTGCTGAAGTAGTATTTATTTCAGCAATAAATAAAATGGGTTTTTCAGAGATGATGAGAGCGATTAAAAAAGCATATCAATCCTCGCAAAAAAAACTCTCAACTCCACAAATTAACTCTGTACTTGAGAATGCCTTAATTGCGCACCCACCAAAAATTATTAAGGGCATAAGGCCAAAATTGAAATATGCTCATCAAGGCGGCTTAAATCCGCCACAAATCATTATTCACGGTAATCATTTAAATGAAATAAAAAAAGATTACCTTGTTTTTCTGGAGTCTTTCTTTAGAAAATCATTTCAATTAGTTGGAACACCTATCAAAGTTTTATTAAAAAACTCTGAAAATCCTTTTGATAAAAAAGATTTGAAACCAAAAAAAACAGGACTCGTGACAAGGAGAAAAATTAAAAATGAATATAGAGAGAAATTGAATAAAAAAAAAGTTTCTAGTTAATCACCATCTACTATATTAATGCTATCAAAGATATTCCACCAATTTTTCTTCTGAGCTTGGAGATCTTTTGTGTGAAATTTACTATTAGGGTAATTTAATTTAAGTATTTTTTCTGTATCTCTCTGAAGATCTTGGATTCCAAGAAATTCATAAGCGCTAATCATAATAATTAAAGCTTCTTCTTGGTGAATGGTTTGAGGGTACTCTTGCAGGACAAACTGCGCCCTATTCAGCGCTGCTATATACACCTTCCGATTCATATAGTATCTTGCAACATGAATTTCATTTTCTGCCATTTTATTCATTAGGTATGTCATTCTGATCAAAGAATCCTCATAGTATTTACTATCAGGATATCGCTCTATAACAATATCAAAGGCTTGAAAGCTTTCCTTTAGTGGAGCAATATCACGATCACTGATATCTTGTAAGGTGAATTTATCCATTAAGCCTCTATCTACAAACAGAACGACTCCTTTTAAATAGAATGCATAGTCAACTGTTGGATGATTAGGGTAAAGCCTAATAAATTTATTAAGCATCGCAATAGCCTCAGCATCTTGAGAAAATTTATAATATGAATAAGCTAGATCTAATTTAAATTGTGGGGCAAGCTTTGAATTTGGGTAACGTTGCTCCCCTTTTTCTAATATTCTTATTGCGGAAGGCCAATCAGCAGTGCTTGCGTAAGCCTCACCCCTTCCAAGAATCCATTCTGGTGTTTGCCCGGTAGTTTCATCAAATTCAACTGGATCTCCAAAGAAAAAACAACCTGATAAGAAGAAAGTCAGTATTAATGTTGAAATTAATTTCATAGGTTGATTAATGGTTATGATGATGTAAATTATACCTTATGAAAGAAAATAAATTAGAGTTAATCATACCTAAGAAATCAATAGGGAAAAGGGCAGATATTGCTCTTCAGGAGTTGATGTCAAACTATTCAAGAGCAAAAGTTCAAGCGTGGATTAAGTCTGGGTTTATTTTACTTGATAGTAAAAAAATCTCATCAAAAGATATTGTGATGGGTGGTGAGACGTTCAGCGTTGATGTTCAAGAAGATGAAAAAATATTACAATTTGAAGCAGAAAATATTCCACTGAATATTATCTATGAGGATGAAAATTTATTTGTTATAAATAAAGATAAGAATATGGTAGTTCATCCTGCTGTTGGAAACTGGAGTGGTACCATATTAAATGCTATTTTGTCTCATTTTCCTGAAAATAAATCTTTACCTAGATGTGGAATCGTTCATCGACTTGATAAAGATACAACAGGTTTAATGGTTGTTGCAAAAGACGAAGTTACCCAATCAAACCTTGTTAAACAATTGCAATCAAAAAAAGTATTTAGAGAGTATCGTGCCATCGTATGGGGTCAAGTGCTGGTGAATAAATCAATTGATCTTCCTGTAGGGCGACACCCATCAGTTAGAACAAAAATGGCTATTAATAAAAATAACGGAAAGAATGCAGTTACACATTACGAAGTTTTGGAGCGATTTATAATGCATAGCTATTTGAGGTGCAAGCTTGAGACAGGAAGAACACATCAGATAAGAGTTCATATGAACCACAATACATCTCCTATAGTTGGAGATCAGACTTATGGGCTCAAGAAAATTATACCTACAAAAGAGATATCACTTACCCTTAAAGAAGCAACTATTAACTTTCCCAGGCAAGCGCTTCATTCAAGTTCATTGGGTTTGATTCATCCAAAGACAAAAAAGGATATGCGGTGGGATATTGATCTCCCGGAAGATATGAAAAACCTACTTGATTTAATAAGACATGAAAGCTCAATTTCTTCTTAACTCCATAAGTTATGGATAATATAAATATATTTACGCCCGAATGGATTGTTCCAAAAAATATTTTTGCCTTACAAACAAAACGAAACACCAGCGCTATAAAAAAATCTTTACATATAAACAAAATAAAATTATCAACTAATTTTGGCCTTGAATTTATTAACAAAGAAAAAAAAGGATTAAATCAATCACATAGTAATATATCTATTGAGTTACCCAGCGATGAACGTAATGCTGATGCTTCATATACAAAGTATCCTAGAGTGATCTGCTCAATAAGAACAGCTGATTGTATGCCTTTGTTGATTACAGATGAAGAGGGGAGTTTTGTTGCTGCTATTCATGCAGGTTGGAGAGGTCTATCATCTGGCATTATTGAAAATACCTTAAAAAAAATTAACGCTAGAGGAAAAATTATAGTTTGGATTGGCCCTCATATTAGCCAAGAATGTTTTGAGGTAGGGACTGAGGTAAGAAATATTTTTTTAGAAAATGACTCAACCACTTATGAGGCTTTTAAACAAGGAATGAATGGAAAATATTTCCTTTCTTTGCTTAAAGCAGCAGAACTCAAGCTTAATAATTTGGGTGTTAACAAAGTATACATTACAAAGAATCTCTGCACTTATAAAAATGCTAATAATTATTACTCATATCGAAGGGAAGCATCTTCAGAAAGAATGACATCATTAATATGGATTGAATAACTTTTTCTGTTTCATCTTTG
>Ga0209634_1000971_pt1 | contig 21680 bp, 21 predicted proteins | sample LinPmetageLP40_FD_184043 | JGI IMG/M metagenome (GOLD analysis project Ga0209634, IMG submission 184043) | Marine viral communities from the Pacific Ocean - LP-40 (SPAdes) (version 2) | ecosystem: Environmental > Aquatic > Marine > Oceanic | place: Pacific Ocean | collected 2010-08-26 | reverse complement strand
CCTTTTTTAGTATGATGCCAAGTGCTGTTGTAGGTGGTAATGTAACCATAGGTGATAATGTTTATCTGGGTAGTTGTAGTAACATAAGGGAAAAAATCAACATAGCATCTAATATTTTAATTGGTATAAATGCCGCTGTAGTAACAAACCTTACAACTCCAGGGACATATGTTGGGGTACCTGCTAAAAAATCAAAAATCAAATCCTGAGATAATGAAAGACTTAATTTTAATTTCGGCTTATTGTAATACTAAAGAAAAAGAAGAAATACTTCGTAATTTAGTAACTCAAATCAACACCCAATCTCAAAATTTAGATTTAATGGTGGTATCTCATACACCTATACCTTTAGATATCCAAGATAAATGTAATTATTCATTTTACGATAGTAAAAATGAATTACTATACGATTGGGATTTAATAAATAAACCTTGGTTTTCTCCTACTGGTAGAAAAATTATAAGTGGTTATTTAACAGGTAGAAATACCCATTTAGCCATTTGGAGAATGTTTATATTAGGTTTTTCATTAGCTAAAAATATAGGTTATAAAAAAATTCATACTATAGAATATGATGCTAGTATTAAAAATATAAATGAATTAAAAGACAATAGTAAATTATTAGATACTTACAAGTCAATTTATTATTTAGAAAGTAAGAACAATACAGATCCTATTTTATTTGGTAGTATTCAATCTTATAATGTTGATTATATCCACCCAACATTACTTAACTTAGATGAAGATAATATTAAAAATATGATTCGTAAATCTAATTCAAAATCACCTGAGGGTATGTTAAAAGATTTAATACATGAGGTAGGAGATTATTTTGTTAAAAATAGAAGCGATTTAGAAACAGAATATAATACATTTGCTAAATCTAATAATAATCTACAATTTAACCCTTGGGGGGTACCATATTATGATAAACTAGAAAATAATATTAAATTTATAACATGGAATACTACAAATATTAAAGGTATTACTAATAGTATTATTATTAATAACGAAAAAATAATAAATACTGGTAATGTTAATTATAATAATTGGAAAATAGTTGATTTAGGTAAAATTGAAAACATTAACCATCTTATTATTATGGAAAATAACAAAATTAGAAATGAAATTAATTTATTTAGTGATAATGAAAAAGATGAATTTATAAAAATGAGTTTTTCAGAAAAACAATAATTTGGATTTATTAATTATATTTATTATATTGAGCACATGAAAAATAAACTAGGATTTACAGCAGGTAACTTTGATTTACTACACCCAGGTTATATTTATACATTTGAAGAAGCAAAGAAACATTGTGATACATTTTTTGTATTTTTACATGCAGATCCTTCTGAATATAGAAACAATAAATACAAACCAGTAGTTCCTTTATATGAAAGATATAAAACTCTAATGGCAATAAAATATATTGATGCGGTTTATACTTATAAAACCGAAGATGATTTATTACAATTAATGAAGTTTTGGAAACCAAATATAAGAATATTAGGGGAAGATTATTTAGGAAAAGATTTTACAGGTAAAGATTTACCTATTGAGGTTATTTATACTACCCGTTCACATGAATGGTCAACAACTAAAATAAAAAATTTAATTACAAAACAAACTATTAAACAAAATCCCAATTTAATTAATGAATAAAAAATAATTAATATTTATAAACAATAAAAACAATGAGCAAAACAATTAAGTTATCAGAAGAAGAATTAGAAATTCTAAAAGGTTATCAACAACAACAAAATAAAATTACTTTTGAATTAGGTCAAGTTGATATTAATCGAGCAATTTTAGAAGGCCAAAGAGCATCAGTTTTAGATAAATTAGGTGATTTACAAGAAAAGTCTAATAAAACAGCTAAAGGCCTACAAGACAAATATGGAGAAGGAAATATAAATTTAGAAACTGGAGAATTTACTACAGCAAAATAGGTTTTTGAATTTTCTTCTAATATTTATAATAAAACAATATTAAAATAATATAATAAGATGGCAGAAACATTAATATCTCCTGGAGTATTAGCAAGAGAAAACGATCAATCCCTTGTTACAGCTCAACCTTTAACTAGAGGTGCGGCAATAATTGGTCCAACAGTTAAAGGACCAGTTGAAAGACCAATATACGTTAGTTCTTTTAGTTCTTTTCAAGCAATTTTTGGTGGTGCTTTAGAAAGTGGATCTACGGATTACACATATCTAACGTCCATATCAGCAAATAATTATTTCCAACAAGGAGGTGATTCGTTGTTAGTTACTAGAGTAACTAGTGGTTCTTTTAGTGCTGCGGATTCAACAACAATTCCAAATTTAATTCCATCCGCTACAAACGGTTTAGAAGGTGATTTATTACCTATATTTACTTTAGGTGGTGCAGAAGGAGGGACAGCAGGAACTTTTATTAATGTTGGCTTAACAGGAAGTACATCTGCAGAAGAAACTTCACTTGCAACAATTGTAAGAAGTAATTCAAACGGAGAATTTGTAAATGATGGTCAAACCATTGCTCCAACAGGAACATTAACTGGAGGAAATGTTAGTGTATCATCAGCTGCAATAACACTAACAGATGCTAATAGTACTACTACAGGTGGAGGTACAGGTTTACAAGTTGTATTAAGAACAAGTGCAGCTGGTGTTTTAGATTTAGCAACAGTTAGTACAACAGCTACTGGATCAGGATTTGTAATTGGTTCTCAAATTTCAATCACAGCAGATAATATAAATAACAATATAGCAGATGCAACAATAGGTACTTCTTTTTCAGGTGGTCCCGCAGTATTTACAGTAGTACAAAATAATTTAAAAATACAAATAACATCAGCTACAGTAACAACAGATGGTTCAGGGTACACATTAGGAGAAAATGTAACAGTACCTGCGGATGCAATAGGAACTCCAGCATCACCCGCTACTTTTGGACCTATATCAGATACAAATTTACAAAACGAAAATGCTTTTGTATTAGAAACAATATCAGAGGGTGTTATTATGAATAATACTTCCCCTGTAGGAGCTGATGATGGTGGAACAGAATTACCAGGTGGCGCTTTATTTAGTGGGTCAGCTGATAATATTAGATGGGAAGTTACAGCTGTAAACACAGGTTCAGGTGTATTTTCATTAGGAATAAGACGTGGTAACGATAATAATAACCAAAGAGTATTTTTAGAAACATATAATAACATTTCTTTAGATCCATTCTCTCCAAATTATATTTCAAGAGCTATTGGTGATTTATCGAGTACTTTAATAACAGAAGGAGGAGACACTTTCTTACAAGAATCTGGATCATATCCAAATGTTTCAAATTATGTAAGAGTAAAACAAGTTAACTTTAATACACCTCATTACTTTAATAATGATGGAACTCCAAAAACCGAGTTCACTGCTTCTTTACCAGTAGTAGGTTCAGGTTCATTTGATGGAGCTGTAGGATCTAACATTAACGCAACATCAGCAAATAATTTTTACGAAAATATTAATGCTTCAAACACTCAAGGTTTAGTAGGAACTGATTATACAAACGCAATTGCTTTATTATCAAATCAAGATGATTACCAATATAATGTAATTACAGCTCCTGGTTTATATTTTTCAGGATATGGAACGCAATGTAATTCAATAAAAAATAATACTATTTCAAGAGGAGATTCAATTTATATATTAGATTTAGTCCCTTACAATGTATTAATAGGAAATGTAACACAAAATGCCGCAGCTATTGATTCAAGTTATGCCGCTGCATATTGGCCTTGGTTACAAACTATTGATCCAAGTACTGGATTATTAGTTTATGTACCAGCTTCAGTAATGATACCAGGTGTATATGCCTTTACAGATGCTTCTGCAGACCCATGGTTTGCACCAGCAGGAATTACTAGAGGTGGTTTAGGTGCTGTAGTAAGAGCTGAAAGAAAATTAACAGCTGCTAATAGAGATACTTTATATGAAGCAAATGTAAACCCAATAGCATCATTCCCACAACAAGGAGTAGTTGTATTTGGACAAAAAACATTACAAAAAGCAGCATCTGCATTAGATAGAGTAAATGTACGTAGATTGTTAATCACACTTAAAGGATATATTTCTCAAATTGCTGATAACTTAGTATTTGAACAAAATACAATTGCAACAAGACAAAATTTCTTAACGCAAGTTAATCCGTATTTAGAAAGTGTACAACAAAGACAAGGATTATATGCTTTTAAAGTAGTAATGGACGAAAGTAATAATACACCAGATGTTATTGATAGAAATGAGTTGATTGGACAAATATTCCTACAACCTACAAAAACAGCTGAATTTATTATACTAGATTTCAATGTATTACCAACTGGAGCAACATTCCCAGCATAAAAATTAAAAGAACAAATATTTATAATAAAATAAGATAATAAAATGGCAGTATTAAACCCAAACGAAATATTTTTCACAGCATTCGAACCAAAACAAAAGAATAGATTTATCTGTTTTGTAGATGGATTTCCGGCTTACATTATGAAAGGTGTAGGAGCTGTAACACTATCACAAGGTACAGTGCCTTTAAACCATATTAATGTACAAAGGTTTGTAAAAGGTAAAACAACTTGGGGTACTATTCAATTTACATTATTTGATCCAATTACACCATCGGGTGCACAATCCGTAATGGAATGGGTTAGATTACATCATGAATCAGTAACTGGTAGAGATGGTTATAGTGATTTCTATAAGAAAGATCTAACAATCAATGTATTAGGACCTGTAGGTGATATCGTATCAGAATGGATTATCAAAGGAGCAATGATTACAGAAGCTAACTTTGGAGATTTTAATTGGGATACTGAAAACGCTGCCCAAGAAATACAAATGACAGTTCAACCAGATTACTGTGTATTAAATTTCTAAAAATTTTACCCACCCTTAATTTGAAAAATAGCTTGGCTTCGGTCAAGCTTTTTTTTATCTTAATATGTATCAACGATAAAAACGTTTTAACTAAATAAAGATTATGGCTGAATTTAAATTCCCAACGGAAGAAATAGAACTACCTTCAAAAGGTTTAGTATATTCAAAAGACAATCCCCTATCAAGTGGTAAAATAGAAATTAAGTATATGACTGCAAAGGAAGAAGATATTCTTTCTAACCAGGCATTTATTGAAAAAGGAAATGTACTTGATAAATTATTAGAATCAGTAATTGTATCTAAAATTGATTTAAAAGATTTAATTACAGGTGATAAAAATGCTATTTTAATTGCTACTCGTGTTTTAGGATATGGAAATGATTATAAAACAACGGTTAATGGTAAACAAGAAATAATAGACCTTTCAGAATTAGAAAATAAATTTTTTGATGGTTCTAATATGATAGAAGGTAAAAATGAATTTGCATTTACCTTACCTCATAGCGATACAAAAATAACATATAAGTTATTAACGGGGCATGATGAGTCTAAAATTGAAAGAGAACTAAAAGGGCTTAAAAAAATTAATAAAAATGCTTCTTTTGAAGCTTCTACAAGATTAAAATATTCATTAACTTCTGTTAACGGAGAAACTGAAACTAAAGATATCAGAGAATTTGTTGACACTTATTTTTTAGCAAGAGATGCTAGAGCATTTAGAAAACATTTATTAACTACATCACCAGACGTAGATCTTAATGTCATTCTAGATAGCGGAGAGGAGGTAACGGTCCCTATAGGACTAAACTTTTTTTGGCCTGACTTCGGAGACAGCACCTCAAATTAGATTAAGTATCTTTAAACAAATTCATGAAATAATTTTCCACGGTAAAGGTGGGTATGATTATAATACTATTTATAATATGCCTATATGGTTACGTAAATTTACATTTAAAGAAATAAATGATTTTTACGAAGCAAAAGCCGCAGCAGAAAAAAACGAAATGTCTGCTGGTAAAACATCCTTAGTAAACTCAGAAGGTAAAGTAAATGCTCCTCAATTTAAACAAGCATCTAAACCATATGAAGGAAAAAGTAGTTATAAATAGTTACTTTTTTTCATATTTATAATAAAATAACTTTATATGGCCCTCGGAGACGGAAAAGCTAAAAAAGAAGCAGTAGACTTAAAACAGGAATTAGCATTCATGTATGATGCTATTACTAGCTTAGGTGATAAATTAATTGATTCTTTTGAACAAGCTGTTGATGAAGCTGGTAATATGAATAATGCTTTAGATGTTGCTAGTAAAACATTTCAAAGAGGTTTAGCTGCAGATTTAAAACAAAGTATAAAAAATACAGATTCTTTAATTGATTTATTTGCTAAATTATCAAGAGATGCTATTACCCAAAAAGATATAGCTAAAGAACAAGAAAAAATAGATTCTAATCGAATTAGATTACAAATTAAAAGAAAAGCTTTAGGTAACAATATTACTGCCCAACAAAAAGAATTTTTTGTCTTACAAGAAGGTGAGCTAGGTAAACAACAAGATATGCTCAATGTAATAGCAGCTAAAAATGATGCTTTACAAAAATCTAAAGGTTTATTTCAATTAATCCAGGAAAATGCTGGTGCTATAGCTCTTAAACTAGATAAAAGTGGTACTTTATCAAAAGCATTAACTGGTAATCTTTTAAAAACAATAACCCCCCTTAGAGTATTTGAATTAATTGTTGTGGGTATAGTTGAGGCCTTTTTAGATATAGATAAAACAACAGAAAAAGTTGCCCAAAATTTAGGAATAGGATTTAGTGAAGCTGGAAATATGATGGGGGAATTCTCCCAGATTGCAAAAGATTCAAATAATATATTTGTTACTACTAAAGGAATTGCAGAATCTCAAATACAATTATCATCTGCTCTTGGAACTAACGCAATGTTTACTGCTGAGATGTTGCAAACTCAAACAGAGTTAACGCATCAATTAAAGTTAAGTGAAGGAACAAGTGCTGAAATTGCTAAACTTGGTTTACTAACAGGTAAAACATCAAAAGAAATAGCAGCTAATGTACTGGGTCAATCTGTAGCTATGAACGCTGCCAATGGTACGGCAATTACAGAAAAAGCAATACTTGAAGAAGTAGCAAATTTATCAAGTAGTATACAATTAAGCATGGCTAATAACCCTATTGAGTTAGCTAAAGCAGTTCAAACTGCTAAGCAATTTGGTATGGAATTATCAAGTGTAGACGGTATAGCGGGTGGTTTACTTAATTTTGAACAATCAATCGCCTCCGAATTGGAAGCTGAAGTATTGTTAGGTAAAAACATCAATTTAGAGAAAGCAAGACAATTTGCTTTAAATAATGATTTAGCCGGGGTAGCAGAAGAAATTGCTAAACAAGCAGGATCCGCAGCTGAATTTACAGCTATGAATAGAATACAGCAAGAAGCATTAGCTAAAGCTGTAGGAATGAGTAGAGAAGATTTAGCAAAATCTTTACAATCTAGAGAAATATTAGCTAAATTGGGTGGTCAAGATGCAGACATGCAGGCTGCTTATAATAGGTTAAAAGAAGAAGGTTTATCACAAGAACAAATAGCAGTTGAATTAGGAGATAAACAATTAGCACAATCTTTACACTCAGAGGGAGTACAGTCCCAATTTACAGCCTCTGTAGCAAAAATGAAAGAATTATTTGTACAAGTTGCTGCTGCTTTAATTCCTATAGTTACACCTATAGCAGCAGTAGTTGGTTTTATGGCTAATCTAATTTCTAAATCTATGGGATTCTTAAAAGTATTAGGAAGTATAGCTGCGGTTATGAAAGTTATTAAATTTATAGGGAATGATGTTTATAGACAACAAATATTAACAAATGTAGCAAATAAATTAGGGTTACTTACTGAAAATCAAAAAAAGAAAGTTAAATTAGCAAATAGTATAGTAGATAGGGGAGCTGTATTAAGTGCTGGTCAGAAAGCTATGATTGAAAAACAAAATATAGTTACACTTGTTAAAGGTAATGCAATAAAATTAAAAGATGCTGTTATGGATAAAGCAGCAGCACTTTATCTTGGGGTAAAAATGGGATTAATGAGGGCAATAGTTGCTGTTCAAAGACAAGATTATTTACTTACGGTAAAAGAAAATATACAACGTGGGCTTACTAATGTATACCTAGGTATAAAATCAGCAATTACCACTGGTATAGCAATGGTTAGTAAAATAAATTTAGGAACTTTAATTGCAGAAAAAGCTGCATCTGTCGCAACTATTGCAATATTAGGAGTTAGATTAGCTATTCAAACAGCAATTGCGGCCGCAGCCTTAGTAGGTGTATCTGCAGCTACTGTAGGTATTGGAACAGTAGTTGCTTTAGCAGCAGCGGCAGCAGGTATAGCATATTTAGCTAGTGTTTCAACAGGTAATGATATAATGTCACCTGGATCTAATACATCAGGATATGGTAGCAGAACATTAATGGGCCCAGAAGGAGCAATAGCATTAAATAATAAAGATACGGTTATAGCAGGTACAAATTTATTCCCTAAGGGAGACGATGTTGTATCTGGACCAGCAGGTTCTGTAAATATGGCCCCAGATAACTCACGAATGGAAATGTTATTACAAAAAGCAGTTAATAGACCTGATCCTGTAATTAAAATGAATGGAGATAGATTAGGTACAGCAATAGGTAAGTATTCATATTCTACTCAATAAATTATATTTTTTTAATATTTATAATAAATGTTTAACAATTAAAATTAAAAATTATGCCTTTACTTAAAAAGTTTGAAACCGAAGGGTCTACTTTAACACCTTTAACTGGTAACCAACCAACAGCACCTTTAAAAAATGCAGGTACTATCCCAGTTAATAATTCCTTTCAAAATGGTACTTATGAAAATACTATTTTAGAAACACCAAGAGCAGTAGATACAACAGGTAATATACAATAATATATGCCTTTAATTAATCTAAAAACCGACCTTAAATCCTTAAGGTATGGGAATGATAGATTAGGAGCTGGTTATACAAATGGTAGCAATCAGCCTTACATTAAATCTTCTATACCAAATGGGAATATTCCCGGTTTGGGCGATGCTGATTATCTTTTAAGAGGAGGATCATTATTACCTAGAACTGTGGCACAGGACGTTTCTAGATTAACACAAATGATGTTTGACTTAAAATCCCCTAATGGGCTTTTATTTACAGTTAAACAAAATGCTTTATCCAGGAGTGGAGTAAATATACTAGCTACTTCAAGTCCCATTTCAGCAAATAGCAATGGTAGTAATGTAGAATTAGATAATTTAAATAATTTACCTTTAAATAATGGTATTTATCTACCTACTTCTACTATACTACAAGCAGCTGCAAACCCTTTTGGGGGACATTTATTAAAGCAAGGTATTAACCCATCTGCACCTACTAACAATGTTGCAAATGGTAACATCTTGTCTACAGGATTTGATGATAAATTTCCTTTATCACAACCCATTTATTTAAATTCTACTGCTAATAGTGAAAGAATAAACCCTCAAATATCATCAACTAGTAGATTAACAGCATTTACAAATGATTTTATAAAAGATGGAATAAATGACCCTTTTAATAGACAACCAGGATTTTTTCTTCAAAATAATGAAATAAACCTTTATTCATACTCTGGTGGACCAGGTTCAACATTAGGAGTAGGAGTAACTAATATTCAATTATCTAAAAATAGAACAGGAGTAAACAATCCTTTACTTGCGGGTGATGCTACATCAACAGCAAAATTTTTTAATAATTATAAAAAAATAGGGATTGGAGTAAATGCTTTTGAAGATTATTCTGTATTTACTAGACAAACCCCAAATTTCCAAGGAGCAAGGATATTTAATAACACAGTAAGTAAAGTATACCAAAATATTACTGGTGAAGATTTCTTAAAAGATTCTTATAAATTAGTAAATACTGATACAAGCGCCCTAAGAGATTTTTCAACAAGTGTATTCCAAACAGGCTCATTTCAATCAAATAAAGCAAATGTTCCTGGCCTAGAAAATACCCTTGATTACGATGGATTAATGGTTGCTGGAGACTCAGGATCAAGAGAAGATACTGGGTTTAATCAGGATTTTAGAACTAAAACAAAATCAAATTCTCCAAAATCTATAGACTATACAGATCCTAATCAAAGATTAGATGATAGAGTTAATTTAGGCACACCAGGAAGTAAATTTCAAAGAACTAGTTATGTAGTTGGTAGAGGAAGAGCATTAGATAAAATTAACGCCTTACCTTTATACCAATCAGCAAATGTTGATACAAATAAAGAAATCAACGATTTAGTAAAATTTAGAATAGGTGTAATTAATAATGATAACCCTACATTAAAAACATATATACATTTTAGAGCATTTTTAGATTCATTTAATGATTCTTATAATGCTGAATGGGAAAGTAGAAAATATATGGGTAGAGGAGAGTCTTTATATAATTATACTGGTTTTGACCGATCAATAAATTTATCTTGGACTGTAGCAGCTCAATCTAAACAAGAATTAATGCCTATGTATCAAAAGTTAAATTACTTAGCATCGGCATGTGCCCCTGACTATTCACCTGATGGTTTTATGAGAGGTAATTTAATATCATTAACTGTAGGAGGATATCTTTATGAACAAGTTGGTATTATGCAAGGAATACAATATGGAATCCCACAAGAATCACCATGGGAAATAGCAATTAATGACTCAGCTATAGGTACTACGGGGTTTGATACTGATAGATCAGACAAATCAGTAAAAGAAATGCCTATGATTATTAATGTAAGTGGTTTTACATTTATACCTATACATAATTTTGTACCAAATATACAGAAAAATAAATATACAGGTACTGGAACAGTTTCAGAAGCATCAAACTCATCTGGAGATGTTAAAAAATTCGGAGAGCAAAGATATATTTCTTTACAAAACGGTTTTAATAATAACTACGATTCATAATGGGAAGATATACAAACATACCACTTCTAACCACTATAGGTGGGAAAAGATATAGAAGACAAGTTCTATATCCAGAAATACCATTAAGTTTTGATGATATTTATGTTTATACAGATATAGGAGATAGATTTGACATATTAGCTCAAAATTATTATGGGGATTCAAACCTTTGGTGGGTTATTTCAATAGCAAATGATCAATTAGATCAAGGTTCTATAATTCCCCCCATTGGTGTTCAAATTAGAATCCCGGGGAATATTGGAGAAATATTATTATCTTATGAGAAAATAAATGCAATTTAACTATGGCAGGGAATATAATAGGGGAACCAATAAATCCAGTTATAATAACACAAATAGATGATAGACAATCTATTAGTGGTGCTAGTTATAACTCCCAATCTACACACAGAACTCCTGAAGTTTTAAACTTTTTAAATAATAGAAATGCCTGGATAAAAATGGCTTCTGGTGTTTCTATAGAGAGTGCTGCTATTGGTCAATTAAAAACAATATCTAAACTAGATAATGATTTTTTATCTACAAAAGATATTGAAAATTTATCAGGTGAAGGTTTAGCTAAAGGTGTAGTACTCTTTAATACTATCCAAACTTTATCAAATAATGGTACTTATACTTCAAGAAGTGGGTTAGGAAATTTAATTACTGACGATAAACGTACTTATGGATCAAACATTAGTAAAATGTATGGGGGATTAGGAGGTACTTCCCAAGGTTTACAACCAGTAGGAGGTATTACGGGAATAGAAATAGAAAATATTAATAGGGGTTCAATTTCTAAAGCAACAGTTAGTATTAAAGTATATAATAGATTTCAATTTAATTTATTAGAGTTAGCTTATTTAAAATTAGGTTATATAATGATGTTAGAATGGGGATGGGATAAATATATTGACTCCGTTGGAAAAGAAACCGGTACTCCTACGGCTAATATAAAACAAATGGGTAAAACCATTATTGAAAAGGATTGGTTTGGTAATTCTTATACCCAACAACAGATGTTAAATAAAATTAACGCTAATAGGATTAAACATAAAGGAAATTATGATGCATTTTTTGGTAAAGTGTCTAATTTTAATTGGAAGGCTAATAAAGATGGAAGTTATGATATATCTATAGATTTAATTACTTTAGGTAGTGTAATTGAATCATTAAAAATAAATCTTACATCAGGAACAATTTTAGATGAAGCTGTAATTAAAAACAACCAAAAGGCAATAGCAGATGTAATAGATACAGAAGCAAATGATGATGGAACATATGACAGTCCTATGGTTAATAATATAGGAGATAATACATTAGCTCAATTTTTATCTTTATGTGTAATAAATTTTCCAGAATCTAATCAAGATTTTGTATATTCACCTGCTTTAGCTACTGAATTAATTTCATTATCATATGGTGAGATAGGAGCAATTAGTGCAATTTCAGGGCTTGGTACAATTGTTGGTGGTGCGTTAGCTTTAGCTAAATACCTTACTTCATTTACAGGTAATATACCAGAAGAAGATCGTTATTATATAAGATTAGGTTTATTTCTAGAACAACTACAAAAATTATGTGTTCCCTATGTTAAAAATGGAGGCACAAAAGCTTCTCCTTCTTTAGAAATGGATTTAAATGAAGCAAACAACCAATGTAACTATGTTACTAATTTAGTTCCTTTAGATCCTTCTATATGTATATTTACATTTTTATTAGATCAAGAATTTGAAGACTCAACCTATTTAGATGTAGGGAATTTTAATTCAAATTGTAAACCTTTTGCTGTAAATAAAGATGGTATTGTTTATGGTCAAATAATGAATACTTATATGAATATTAATTTCTTACAAAAAACAATAGCAGAAAAGGTTGATGATAAAGGTGATCTTTCTTTATTTTCTTTGTTATCAAGTATTTGTGAGGGAATAAATGAATGTACTGGTGGAGCAACAAATTTAGAACCTGCTATAAAAGATGATAGAACAGTATATATTTTAGAACAAAACCCTATAAAAGGAAAAGGATCAGGTACAGATACTGCACCTATAGAAATATTGGGGTATTCTCCTACGGGGCAATCAAATTTTGTTCAAGATTTTTCATTTAATACTAAAATAACCCCTGATATGATGTCTATGATATCAATTGGTGCAACAGCGGCTGGGTTAGATTCAAGAGAAATAGATGCTGCCCCTTGGAAAAAATGGTATGCAGGAATTAAAAATCGATATGAAGAAGGTTATGAAAAAAAACAACCTATTCCACCATCTCCTGCGGCACTTGAAGTAGGATTATCAACCCCAGAAAGTATTAAAGCGGCCTTTAAGAGTGACCTTTTAGCAGGTAATATAGATTATGATCACATTACATTTTCACCAGGGTATGATTGGAAATGGAATGGTGTGGATGTAGATGATATTTTACCTTCATCAGGTCCAAATCTTGGTCTTAGTAGTGCGGAAACAGATTCTAAAAACGAAGCTTTGTTAGAAGAAGTTGTTAGAAAAGTACATGAAGTAGAAAAGGAACAACAGGCACTTGTTGCAAAAACAAGCGCAGAATTAGATGGTAAATTAAATATAACAGCTGTAGTTGGTGAGGATGGAGAGGTCCCAGAAGGTCAAGAATATAAACAATATTTTATAAACGCCTTTGGAGGAAATACAGGATTAGCTAAAAAAAGATCATTTTGGCCTGGATATAAGGTTTTAGATGTTGATAGAGATGACAGTTTATGGTGGTTTGGTAAAGATAATTCGGGGTTTATTAATAGGGGTAAAACTTCTTTTAATGCCTATATAACACAACTTAATGAAAAAGAATTAAAAGAGGGGGGTGTTGGGTCTAGTTTAAATGGTTTTATTCCCGTTGAACTAGGATTAACTGTAGATGGTATAAGTGGAATAAAAATTTATAATAAATTAGAAATTAACCAAAGATTTCTTCCAGCTTCTTATCCTAATGCCTTAAAATTTGTTATACGTGGAGTTAATCATAAAATTGAAAATAATCAATGGTCAACACAGTTAGAAACAATATCCACTACTTTAAATAATGCTAAACCTACAACAACCCCAGCTGCTATTACAAATAAAAAAGCTGCACCAAAACCATATGTAAAACCTATTACTCCAACTACTGTAACAGGCGCAATACCACCTAAAAACCCTAACGAAAAACTTTTAATATATGACCAAAGAACAACTCGTGGTGTTCCCGTCGACCCAAGAACCTACAAAAAATTCCAAGGTATAGACTGGTTAGTTGGTACTATGAATATCACAGTTCAAGAAACATGGAGAAAATTCTTAAATGCTTTAAATGAAAAATACCCAGGATATACTTTAAAAATAAATGCTACTTATCGTACATATCAAAGATCACGAGAATTAAAAACTCCTCCAAAAGGAAATACAAGTAATGCATCACCGGGTAAATCACCACATAACTTTGCCTATGGAATGGATTTACAAATTAAAGATCCAAACGGAAAAACTTGGAGGAAAAAAGAACGTGCTCCATGGGTAGCTTCAGGTATCCCAGCATTAGCAGTAAGTTTCGGAATGAGATGGGGAGGAGATTTTGCAAATTATGTAGATTGTGTGCATTTTGATGTAACTAGAGTAACTTCAACTTCTACATATAACGCTAAAAAAGCAAACGCAGGCAAACCAGAGTCACAATGGGTTACTAATAATCTTTCTCCATATACAAAACTAACATAAATGTACTATCCTTCATCACAAATAATACCTAATTTAGTTACCAAAGGGGATGAATATGTCTTAGAAAGAAATGGACAAGATTATTCTGGTGATTATTTTGCAACATCTGATGGTAAATTCTTTACAGGTAGAAATCAAAATGATAAACCTAATTTTAGAATAGTACTTATTGATAATGGTGACGGTTACATAAACAATCCTTCTCCAAAATTAGTGGAAGATTTACCCTTAGATTTTTATATTGTAAATGAAAGTTATTATTATGCTAGAGGAATTAATTATACAACTATAGGACCTCCTCCACCAATCCCATTATCATCATTACCAACCCCAACAAAAGAAGATTACAAACGGGAAGAAATACAAAGATATTTTCTAAAAAAGATAAATGAAATACAATATTTAGAAATAAATGAATCTATTTATTCACAATATGTTAGAAATTTACCATCAGTAAGCTACCAATTATATATAGCATTTTCTTTACCTTGGGTTATAGCGGGTAACAGAAAGGAAGCTTTTAAAGTAAATAAAAAAACAGTAGAAAGAAAAGAAAAAAATAAGCAAATTATAGGTTTTAAATCTTATTTTAAAGGTAGATTTGACCAATTTTTTAAATATTCTCCTAATGAAAATTTATATACTGAAGGAAATGAATTTATATCTTCTACAACTGGTCAATTATATCAAGGATATTACCATATTCACCCCGATAAAGGGCCAATGGAAGGAAGACAACATATTAAAGCTTTACATGATTTTTTAATTCCGGTTAGTGGTTCAAATGTAAATATTGAATATGATAATATTGAAACTCAAAGTAGTAATAGAAGGGGTGGAGGTTACTAAATAATTTCGTATATTGGGGTAAAATGGTTATAAATGTATTGGTTAGTAGAAGACGAGGAGCAAATAGAGGTTTTAATAAATAGTGGTTATAAAGAGGCATTCATTGAAGTCATTCCTTATAACAACAATATTCACCCTGTTTTAAATGATATTTCATTAGTGTACTTACGCCCGATTAACGCGCGTAAAGGATTTATGGTATGTGTTACGCATAGCGAGGGTTTGAATGCGTTAAACGCGCGTATAAACGCATTAATATCGAAGTTTGATATATTGTATTGCCGTGATAAAAAAGAAATATTACATTATTTTCCAAACAAAGCTCTTTATGACATAAATCCACCTCCTCATACATATATACGACCAACAACACCAACACACGAATTATATTATAGACAACACAAAGATAATCCGGAGTTAAATTTAATTATACCTATTGTTAAACACTATGAATTGTGTGAGACAATTTTTGAGGATCTAAAAACGAATATTAACAATAAAAAAACAAAATATGATGAGTTCTTTAACAGTAGAGTATCCATGGTATTCAACGCCATCGAGAGAAATGGCATACGTATACATAATAAAACCTTCAGTGAATACTTCCACGCAGTTGACGGTGAATACGTCCACACTCAGTTCAACCTAAAAACAACAACAACACGTCCCTCAAATAAATTTAAAAATGTAAATTATGCAGCACTTAATAAAGAAAATGGATGTAGAAAAAGTTTTATACCACGTAATAATAGGTTTATGGAGATGGATATTAGTGCTTACCATCCTAGTTTGGCTGCTCGTCTCGTTGGTTATGATTTTGCCAATGTTGATATTCACGCTCATTTTGCTTCCTTATATAAAGTGGATTATAAAAAATCGAAAGAACTTACTTTCAAACAACTCTATGGTGGCGTTTTTGAAAATTATAAAAGCCTGGAATTCTTTCAAAAAGTAGAAAAATACGTAGGAGAAATTTGGAGTAAGTTTCAAAGAGATGGGTTTGTAGAATGTGAGGTTTCTGGATATAGATATAAAAAAGAAAACTTAGATAATATGAATCCACAAAAGTTATTTAATTACATTTTACAAAACTTAGAAACATCTACAAATGTGTTGATATTGTGGGATATGTGTCGTATATTAAGGGGGTGCAAAACGAAACTAGTATTATATACTTATGATTCGTTTTTATTAGATATAGATGATAAGGAAATAGAAATTTTAGATAAAATTAGAGAAATATTTAAAAAATATAAATTAAACATTAAAGAAATAAAAGGTTATGACTACAATTTTACAGAATAATCCCAATATGTATAATGCAGAATATGATGTCGTATCAGACATTAAAATATTAGGAGATTTGAATAATAAACTTTTTTGTACATTTACTGATTTAAATGGGTTGGATGCACTCATTGAAGATATAAAAGCTAAGTATGATATTATATACAATAAACTTTTTGTACTAGAAATAGTTGGTAAAGATGAATATGTAATAACATATAATGTCGACCAAACTAATTTAAATTATATCCCAGATAATACTATTTTAGTACATAGAAAAAAGGAATCTAATACCTTATATACTATTAATGCTTTAAATGAACTTATTAAAAAGCTTAATGGTGGAGTTGTTGATACAAGCTACAAAGTAGATTGGCAACATTATAGAAATTGTGTTTTACTTACCCAACATAATGAATTAAATCAATTAAATACAAAAATATATAAAATTATAGAGTTATAAAGTAAAAATAGGTTATGAAAATTTGGGTAAACGGTTGTTTTGATGTACTTCACAGAGGTCATTTTGAATTATTTAAATATGCTAAATCATTAGGAAATGAACTAGTTGTTGGGGTAGATACTGATTTTAAAGTATCACAAGATAAAGGCCCAGATAGACCTTATAATAATCTTCAAGATAGAATATTTGCATTACAATCTATAAAATATATTGATAAAGTTGTTTCTTTTAATTCTAGAATAGAATTAGAGGGTTTGATTAACTTTTACTTTCCTGATATTTTAGTAGTAGGAAGTGATTGGAGAGGTGGAGATGTTGTAGGTGCACGGTTTGCTAAAAAAGTTTTATTCTTCGAAAGGATTTCTCAATATTCAACTACAAACATTTTAAAAAATGAGAGAAAGTAAATTAAATTCTAAGGGTCAACAAAAAGCTTTTATAGATATTGATGAAACAATATGTTTTTATGCAAGTAAAAGAATCTATGAAAAAGCAATCCCTAGCATTGATAATATAGCTAAAATAAATAAACTTAAAAAAGAAGGATGGCATATAACCTATTATACAGCTAGAGGTGGTTTTAGTAAAATTGATTATACTGAATTAACTTTAAAACAATTAAATAAGTGGGGATGTCTTTTTGATGATCTCGTGGTAGGTTACAAAGAAGATATTACATTACCAACAAAACCATCTTATGATCTAATTATAGATGATAAGGCTAAACGTATAGAAGAATTATGATAGTTAAACCAAAAATTGTACAAAAAGGATGGGGTGAAGAAATATGGATTCATAATGATGAAGAATATTGTGGTAAATTACTTAGATTTTTTAAAGCAGGTAATAAATTTTCTTTACATTACCACATTATAAAAAAAGAAAGTTGGTATGTAGCTAAAGGTTCGTTTACATATATCTATTTAGACCTTGTAAAGGGGATTGAAATTAAAAAGACTATACATGAAGGAACTTGTTTAACAATAGATAGACAGGAACCACACCAATTAATAGCATTAGAAGATATGTCAGAAATATTTGAGGTATCAACACAACATTTTGACGAAGATAGTTATAGAATTAGAATAGGAGATACATTATGAAAATATTAATAATAGGAGATAGTTGTACTGATGAATTCATTTATGGAGAATGTAAAAGGATTTGCCCAGAAGCACCTGTACCTGTATTTAGCCCAATTAATTCTACTAAAAATGGTGGAATGGCGAAAAATGTTTTAAATAATTTTTTAAGCCTTAATAAAGAAAAATATGAGGTAGATTTTATTACTAACAAAAATAAGATTTTAAAATCTAGAATAATAGATGTTAAAACTAACCAAATGTTAGTAAGAATTGATGATAATGACCAATGTGAAAGGTTTGAGGGTTTAGATAAATTAGGAAAATATGATGTTGTAATCATTAGTGACTATGATAAAGGATTTTTACATGAAGAAGATATTAAAAAATTGACTGACAAATATCCTTTAACTTTTATTGATTCTAAAAAAGTATTCGGAAAGTGGGTTATGGGTGCTTCATTTATAAAAATAAATCAACCTGAATATGAAAAAAATAAAGCAAATTTAATAGATTATAGAGGACAATTAATAGTTACTTTAGGAGAAAAAGGTGTAAAATGGAATAAATTAATCCATCCCCCATCTAGACAGGCAGAAGTCTCAGATTTATCGGGAGCTGGAGATACATTCTTTGCTGCTTTTATATATCATTATTTAGCTCATAAAAGAAGTATAAGTAATAGTATTTATTTTGCACAAAATTGTTCACTTAAAGTAATAGAAAAAAAAGGAGTATCAATAATATGAAAATACTAGTAACAGGACATAGAGGTTTTATAGGTAAAAATTTATTTAATAGATTAATAGCTGATAAATATAATGTAGATTCCCTAGAAATGGATTACTTAGATGATCCCTTATGGAAAACAAAATTATATAATAAAGTAAAAAATAACGATATTATATTCCATGTAGGGGCAATATCAGATACTACTTTACAAGATAGCGGAAAAATGTTATTATACAATTATGAGTTTAGTAAAATATTAATAGATTATGCTTACAAATTAAATAAAAAAATAATATATTCTTCTTCAGCTGCAAATTATGGAAATGGGGATGATATACCTAATAACATTTATGGTTGGTCTAAAAAATTAGCTGAAGAATATGGTGTAGCTAAAGGAGGTAATTTTATAGCTTTAAGATATTTTAATGTATATGGTCCGGGTGAAGAACATAAAGGTAAAATGTCCTCTATTGCGTATCAAGCTTATAAAAATGGTAAACAAAAACTTTTCCCAAATAACCCATTAAGAGATTTCATATATGTTGAAGATATTATAAATGCTAATTTACAATCTGTTACTTCACCTAGTGGAGTTTATGATGTAGGTACTGGAGAAGCTCAATCATTTGAATCTTTAGTAGAAGGTATGGGTATTAAGTATACCTATACAGATAAAAGTAAAATTCCATCTTGGTATCAATTTTATACACAAGCCGATAAAAATAAATGGGTGCCTGGATGGTACCCAGAATATGATATAAAAAGAGGTACTAATTTATATAAAAAATATTTAAATAATAGATAAATAGTTTGGCTCCCCTAAATACATTTCGTATATTTAGTCACATATAAACAGTTATAATTAAAAAAAGTTACATTTATGGATTTATCAAAGCTTAAACAGAAATTGGATACCCTCCAATCAAAACCACAGGGTGGTCAAAAGACCGATTACACAACTATTTTTTGGAGACCTACAGTAGGTAAACAACAAATAAGAATCGTACCATCAGCGTATGATGCTTCAAACCCATTTACCGAACTTAAGTTCTACTATGGTATTACTAATAAAGTAATGATTTCACCTTCAAATTATGGTGAAAAAGACCCAATTGCATTATTTGCAGGAAAATTACGTGAAGGAGAATATAATAAAGAAAACTATGTACTTGCTAAAAAGTTAGATGCTAAAAACCGAGTTTTTGTTCCCGTTGTAGTACGTGGAGAAGAAGATAAAGGTGTTAGATTATGGCAATTTGGGAAATTAGTTTATGAAGAATTATTAGCACTTGCTGTTGATGATGAAATCGGAGATTATACTGATATTGTAAGTGGTAGAGATCTTACAGTAGAAACAGTAGGACCAGAAGCAACAGGTACTCCTTATAATAAATCATCCGTTAGAGTAAGGTTAAAGACATCTCCTCTTAGTGAAGATGCTGCTACAGTAGAAAAATGGACAAATGAACAACCTAATCCTAAAGAAGGATTATTTAAAAAATATTCATTTGACGATATGAAATCTGCTTTAGAAAAATGGCTATCACCAGAAGAAGAAGGATCTGATGATGTTAGTACTCCATCAACTCCATCAACACCCCCTACAAATTTTAGTCTAGATACTACTAAAGCTAAACAAAGTAAAGTAGATCAATTTGATTCATTATTTGACAAAAAAGATAGTAGTAATGGTGATGATCTTCCTTTCTAAATATGGCAAAAAAGATATCAAAGTCTCTCTCGGCAGCAGTGTCTGCCGAGATTAAGAGCAAATTTGATTTAAATAAGTTTAAAGCAACAAAAGGTTTAGACAAAAATGTCAAATTTAAGGAACAAAACTGGATACCACTATCCCCAGCTTTTCAAGCAATAGCAGGAGTACCTGGTATACCAATGGGACATATTACATTACTTAGAGGTCATTCTGACACAGGTAAAACTACAGCATTATTAGAAGCAGCGGTTTCATCTCAAAATATGGGACAACTTCCTGTATTTATTATTACTGAGATGAAATGGAATTGGGAACATGCAGCTCAAATGGGGTTAAAAGTTAAACTTATCAAAGATGATGAGGGTAATGTTATTGACTATGAAGGAAACTTTATTTATGTTGATAGAGAAACTTTACATACTATTGAAGACGTAGCAGCATTTATAATGGACCTACAAAATGAACAGAAAAAAGGTAATTTACCTTATGATCTAACATTTTTCTGGGATTCTATTGGTTCTATCCCTTGTGCAATGTCAGTTGAAAAACTGAAAAATAACAATGAATGGAATGCAGGAGCAATGTCAACCCAATTTGGCAATACAGTTAATCAGAGTATTGTAATGTCTCGTAAAGAATCATCACCATATACTAATACATTAATTGCAGTTAATAAAGTTTGGACAGCAAAAGCTGAATCCCCTATGGGTCAACCAAAAATGATGAACAAAGGTGGAATGGCAATGTGGTATGATGCTACATTTGTAGTTACATTTGGAAACATATCAAATGCTGGAACATCTAAAATTAAAGCAATTAAAGGTGGTATGCAAGTAGAATGGGGTAAAAGAACAAATTTACAAATTGATAAAAACCATGTTAATGGTATGCAATCAAGAGGTAAAATTG
>Ga0209634_1000967_pt1 | contig 21730 bp, 21 predicted proteins | sample LinPmetageLP40_FD_184043 | JGI IMG/M metagenome (GOLD analysis project Ga0209634, IMG submission 184043) | Marine viral communities from the Pacific Ocean - LP-40 (SPAdes) (version 2) | ecosystem: Environmental > Aquatic > Marine > Oceanic | place: Pacific Ocean | collected 2010-08-26 | reverse complement strand
ACAACATTTATTACAACAATAGGATTATATAATGACAGTGGAGATTTAGTTGCAGTTGCAAAATTAAGCCAACCTGTAGCTAAAGATTTTACAAAAGAAGCACTTATTAGAGTAAAACTAGATTACTAAAATGTACCATGAATGTCAACAGTTTATAAAAAACTTACAGCCCAGGATATAGCAGTAGTACCCTTTAATGCCCATAAACAATATAACTTTGATTCAGGTTCAGCTTCCTCAAACAGTGTAAATGTTTTTCAATCAAGGTGGACTTCTGAATCTATAGATCTTTATAGTTCTGCTAGTACCTCTTATGGTTTACCTGCAGACACTATTAATGCTGTAAAATATAGACAATTAGATCATCTTTTTTATAAAAATTTTAAAAGAGATATAAATAATAGATTTGGTAATAATCATTATTTAAATCAAAAAAGAGAATTACATAAAGAAGCAAATATATTATCTATCCCTACAGGTCTCTATGGTTTTGAAATAAAACCAGGAACTTTTTTTCTTTCTTCTAGTATCTATGAAGTAATAGATGATAATAATGGAAACTTAATAATTAAGGGAACTAACTTAAATGATTATGAAACAGACATTCGTTCTAATGTCTTAAATATTGGACCCGTTAAAGGATTTGAAAAATATGATTTAAACACATTAGATAATTACATTACATTTAATGGGTATGAAAGAAGTGTTTTTTATAGAGATGGTAAACCTAGAGTAAATAAAATATCTTCTTATAATACCCCTAAGTTAGGAGATGAATTCGACGACAGTTATTATTTTAATGTTGTTAGATATAGAAATGTTAATTTTTCTGAAAAAATATTACATAAACATGAATTTCCTGTAATTGATTTTGATGGTAGAAAATCTGAAGTAAGATTAGGACACAACGAAAAATATAATTTTAATAAAGGAGATGATTTTACCATTAATTTTTGGACTAATGCAAATTGGTTTGGGGAGGGGGGTATAGGAAAGATGAAAATAAGTACCCATAATCCTATTTTTAAAGTAGGATATGTAGAAAATGAATCTTGTTATCTTATCTCAAAATCAACCACAGAAACTATAATTCCTAATGAAACTACACCTATAGGAACCCCCGTAAACACAACTAAATCAGGATCTTTTCAAACAAAAGATGTACCCTCAAGTCCACAGTTTCCTTTTGAAATATTTGTTAAAGATAATGCAACAAATACCCCACAATTATTTTTTAGAAGATCAGATGGAGACATTACAACTACAGTAAGTTCTCCTTTTACAACAAGTTCTATGCAACAAGTTACTTGTAGAGTTTTATCATCAGAAATGAAGATATACATAAACGGAATAGCAAGTGGAACAACTGCTATAGATCGATCAGTTAACCAAACACAAAATCAAGCTAACCTTTACATTGGTAATAGAGGGGGAAATACAAGTTTCCTAACAGGATCTTTAAGCCAAATAAACATATTTAATAAAGGATTAACAGACACACAAATTTTAAATCATTATAGTAGTAGTAATGGATCTCCTTATGTTGGAAATATTTTTTACCAAAATGGATTAGCTGCTATTACCCACCCCCAATATCAAGTAATTTTAGGAGGGATAGGAGATTTTATAGTAGGTGAAAATTTTGAAGTAGGTGACAATTCAATTAAACAATTAAAATTTCAAGGATCACATTTAATTTATGAAAATGAGTATCAATGTACCATTGATGAGTATGAGTTTAATAGTACAACAAACATATCAGCAAGAAAATATAAAACATCCAAAACAGAAGATTTAGCAAATTTTGCAACAGGTTCTCTTTTTAAACCATACATAACTACAGTAGGTTTATATAATGAAAGTAATGAATTACTTGTTGTAGGAAAGTTAGGCCAACCTATAAAAACATCAAGCGAAACAGATACAACTCTTGTATTGAGGTGGGATACTTAACATATGTATAACAAGATAAAATAAAGAAATATGTCAGCAGAAACAAGATCAACCCTAAAAGGACATTTTAACACAGGTGATAAACCCACAGAAACTCAATTTGCAAATTTAATTGACAGTGGATTAAACCTAACAGACGGTGGAACAGTAGCAGGAATTGCTGTTTTTAGTAGTCATATAACAGCAAGTGGAAACATTAGTGCTTCAGGAACTATTTTTGCAAATAGTTTTCAATCAGCAACAGGCGGAGAGTTAGATTTAACTTCTACCGCTACTATTGATATTAACGCAGTAACAGTAGACATAGATGCTTCAGATAATATTACATTAGATGCCGCAGATGATATTGCATTAACAACTTCCACAGCAGATGGCCTTATAACATTACATTCAGCACATACAGCAGGTCAAGCAATTTTAATTGATGCTAATGCAAATGCAGGCTCAATATTAGACATTGACGCAGGTATTATAGATATAGATGTTCAAGCAGGAACTACTTTAAATACAACATCTTTAACTGTGAATTCCAAGATGGTTATTAATTCATTTACTGGTCTAGCAGCTGGTGGGGGGATAGATGCCGTATCACCTGAAATAAATATTTCTAGAATTGGTAGAGATATTGTAACTGAAGTCTTTATAGACATAGGTGCAGGTTTAATTTTATCAAGTGGAGCAACGGGAGATGTAATAGGTGAAGATGGAGTTGCAGCTGCTTATCTTACAAGAATAACAACAGCAAATAATGGTTTAGTATATGCGGGTGAGATAGTTTGTTTAGAAGTACCAACAACAGGAGATCCAGATATTAATGTAGCGGCAAATGCTAGTGGTACGATAGCTGAAGACGCAGCTGGTGAAGGCGAGCATGTATTAGCTAATTGTGGTGTTCATACATTGGCTTTAAAAACTGCATTTACAATTCCTGCAGGAGGTATTGTAAATGATTTTATTTACTTAACTCATGGAGGAACCACAGCAGGTACTTACGATGCAGGTAAATTTCTTCTTAGATTTTTTGGAACACCAACATCATAATAATAATTCTATAGTTATATAATAAAATAAAAATATGTCAGCAGAAACAAGATCAACCCTAAAAAGTTATTTTAACACAGGTGATAACCCCACAGAAGCCGAATTTATAGATTTAATTGACAGTGGGCTAAACCTAACAGACGGTGGAACAGTAGCAGGAGCTACTACTTTTAGTACAGGCCTTAACTGCAATTCCCATATAACAGCCTCAGGTAATATAAGTGCTTCAGGAACAATATTTGCTTCTAGATTTGAATCAGCAGGAGCATCAAATGAAGTAATATCATTTAATGATAATTTAAATGTAACAGGTAATATAACAGCCTCAGGTAACATAAGTGCAAGTGGTAAATTAATAGGAGGGGGATTAAATATAAATGGTACAACAACATTTAATGATGGAAATATTACAAATGTAGGATCAATCACTCTTGATGGAATAAATGATGATGCTACGAGTGGCGATACTAATATTGCTTTAACTGGTACAACATTAAACATTGAAGTTGGTGGAGAAAATTTTTTAGATACAACAGGCACAACAGCTAAGTTTTCTACAAATATAACATCCTCAGGAAACATAAGTTCAAGTGGAACAATTACCTCTAATAATCTAGAAATAAATGGTACACTTACAAGATTAACACCAGAAACCATTATAGATTGGGATTACATTACATGTCCTACTCCAACAGTTTCATTTCATTCAGGTGCTGGTGGAGCTCAAGGTGTATTAGCAGATGGTGAATTATTCAGTATGATATTTGGTGGAAAAAATGGTCAAACAACCGCATGTCAAGTAAGTCACGTTGGTGCATACGCAGCAGATGGAAATGGATTTTTTGTTGAAGGTACAATTCCCGCTATTGACACAAACCTTACATTTACAGGTTTAAATTTACAAGGCGCAACTGCAGACAACACAGGTCTTGAAATTATATTTGGTGGCACACAATTTGGTGGACATGCTGCTTGTACAGTTGGAACTCACGCATTAACTTTTGATGCAACATTTAACAGTCAAGATTTTACTGACCATGATGCAGTTACAATTGGATTTAGAAAAATAGAAGAATTTGAAACAGGCCATGGTGCCATATTAGCAGCAGCTTCAGGTGATCCTCTTTACACTGACTTTGTAGCATTTGGTGTTCAATCACCAGATGATGTTCAAATTGCAACTAGACTTAATGATGGTACAACAGTATTTAAGGATTCAGGTGAATCAACACCTGCAGGTGCAAATCATAGATTTAAAATTAACATAACTACAGGAGGTGTAGTAACATTTTCTCACATAAAAAATAACTCAATGAATGCAGGTACGTTAGCTGCACCAAGTGCAACAACAGCATTTACTTTTGATGATGGTGATGTAATAGTACCTTATCTTATTGTTCAAAACACAGCTGCAGATTCTAAAATACATTTAAAAAGTATTAAAATTACTCGTACTCCCGGAATTAGTTACGTAGACTAATATTAATAAAATATTTATTTAAAAGGTCTTGGTTTTCCAGGGTCTTTTTTGTACATTGACATTATGCAATGGTACTATCAAAATAAACTTATACAAGAAATTAATGACCTCCCCGAAGGTGCATTTGGTTTTATTTATCAAACAACTCACATTCCAACTGGAAAAAGATACATTGGTAAAAAATCTTTAATTTACAATTTAAAGAAAAAGTTAGGCAAAAAAGAAAAAGCCCTATATGAAGGTAAAGGTCGTCCACCAACATTTAAAAGAGTGTTAAAAGAAAGCGATTGGAAAACTTACTATGGTTCCCACAGTTTTTTAAAAGATGCTAATGACGATGATTTAGAAAGAAAAATCCTACAAATAGCTTACAATAAAAAAGAACTTACATATTTAGAATGTAAATATCAATTTATATTGGAGGTGTTAGAAGATAAATTATATCTTAATGACAATATTTTAGGTAAATTTTTCGACAAAGATTTTAGATGAAAGAAGACTTACTAAAACAGTTATTAGAATCTATTTTAGGCAGAAGTAAATCTGCTCGTGGGGGTGAAGAAGCTGTTTTTACTTGTCCTTCTTGCAACCACCATAAGAAAAAACTCACAGTTAATTTAGCAACACAAAAATTTCAATGTTGGGTTTGTGGTTATAAAGGCCATCGTGCTTTTAAACTACTTAAAACAATAAGTGCTACACCTAAGGCGTATGAAATACTAAAAAATATAGATTCTCAATATAGTTTTAAACAATATATCACCGCCAAAACCCCATCGGGTTCTTTGCAATTTCCTCGTGGAGTAACGCCTATAATGTCGTCTTCAGCGATATTGTCAAAACACGCATTACATTATTTAGATCAAAGAGGAATCACTCAACAAGATGTAGTAAAGTATGATTTACATTATTGTGAACAAGGTGAATTAAGAAATATGGTTGTAATACCTTCATATGATAAGGATGGTTTTTTAAATTATTATGTGGGTCGTTCGTTCGATAAAAACGCGTATATTAAACATAAGTTGGCTTCCAGTACCAAGGACATAATTGGATTTGAAATGTATATAAATTGGGATTTACCCGTGATTTTATGCGAAGGTGCGTTTGATGCTATGGCGATTAAACGTAATGCAATTCCTCTATTTGGAAAAAGATTGTCTACATCTTTAATGACAAAAATTATTAAATCTAAAGTAGAAAAGATTTATCTTGCCTTAGATGAAGATGCCCTAAAAGATGCTTTTAACCATGCAGAAACATTTATGTCTTATGGAAAACAAGTTTATCTTATAGAAATGGGTGATAAAGATCCATCTGAACTTGGCTTTGAACAATTTACAAAGTTACTCCACAACGCAGTAAAATTAACTACTTCTGTGTTGATGAAAAAAAGAATGGCCCTCTCGTAGAGTTCTATATTTATAACAAACTGTATTAATTAATGGCAAACATTGCACTTTTACCTGGTGGATTTAAACCACCCCATGCTGGACATTATGCTGTAGCTAAATATCTTTCCCAAAAATCAGGGGCAGAAATTTTAGTTAGAGTAGGAGCAAAAAAAAGAGATGATATAACACAAGCTATGTCTATTAAAATATGGGGTATATATGGTGTTGAAGCCGAACCAGCAGCTTCAGATTCTCCCATTGCTGATGTTTTTAAATATGTAGAAGAAAAAGCCACAGAAGAAGACACAATTTATGTAGGTACAGGAGAAAAAGATTATCCACGTTTTAAAGTACTAACAGACCCTTCATTCAAACCAGACAATTATAAAAAATACAATCCAAAAGGTGTAAAGGTAATTGAAATATCAATTCCACCACAAGCAGGAGGTGTGTCAGGCACTAAAATGAGAGAATTTATTATGAATGATCAAAAAGATCTTTTTCAAAAATATTTACCTGACCATATAGATAAAGATAAAATTTGGAATATAGTATTAGATAACATTCAAGAAGACTTATATAACCCAAATGATCATGTTTTAGATTATATGAAAAGTAGTGAATTTAAAGCTGGTTATACAAAAAAAGATGATGTCCCTCCTGGATACAAATATAGAAGGGGAGGACAATATAGTGCGGCTTCAGGACAAGGAGGAGCAGGATCAATGTATGAAGATGCTCAATATGAAACTGGTAAAGTTTTACATGTTTATGATTTTGATGACACAATAGCTCAAGTAAAAGCTAACATTAAAACAACTATAACTAGTCCTAGTGATCCTAATTTTCTTCAAAAATTAGACATAGCATCTACTGAATTTCCTGAAGAAAGTAAAGAATTAGAAGCAAGATTAGGTAGTTTAGAAATAAAATATGATTTTTCTGAATTTGAAAAACAAATAGGAGATGCTATTGTAAATAGTAAAGTTGTAAGTAAATTAAAAGACTCATTAAGTAGACCAGACATAAAAACCACAATATTAACAGCCCGTTCTATAGGACATCCTGTAACAAGATATTTAAAAAGAGATTTAGGTTTAGATGCTTATGTAGTTCCTTTAGGATTACAAGTAGACGGTAAAGTTACAGGTCAAGACAAAGCAAATTGGATTGAAAAACATATAAATAAAGGATATCAAACAATTTACTTTATTGATGATTCTGAAGAAAATAGAACAGCAGTATTAGCATTAAAAGACAAATATCCAGACATAAGATTAAAAGTAGAAGACCCAGCAGCAGTAAGAGAAATGAGGGGTACTATGAATAACCAAGAAAAAGCTAAACATAGTAAAAATCTTAAACGTTTAAGTAAAGATCTTAAAAAACAAGGAGACCAATATATGGAAGTACCTGACTATTTAAAAGGTACTTTAAAAAGAAAAATGTATGAAAAGGTAACAGAAGACAGTGTTATTTGCGATAATTGTAGTTGGACTTGGAAAATAGTAGATGGTGGCAGTGATTTATACATTTGTCATAAATGTAATCATGATAATACACCCACAAATGAAAATTTCCCACCTTATAAAGCAGATCAAGTTCAAAAAGTAAGATACCAAGCAAGTGATACTTTTACAAATAGTCCTAAACAAGCTAAAAAAAGAGGTTACTTAGAAGGTGACACTTACGAAAAAATGGCGGCTAAAGGTAAAAAAGCAGGCAATTTAAAACAAGGCACAGTTAGAAAAAGACTTAGAATTAAAGATGGAGAAAAAATTCCTTTATCAAGAATAACTAAAGCAATATCTAATCTTAAAAAAAGAAAAAGCTTAAATGATAAGGATAAAAAATATCTTAAAGCATTAAACTTAGCTAAAACATTAAAAACAACAACACATAAAGAAAGTATTAGTGAAGCAGATCCTAAAAAAGGAACAGGTAAAAAACCTAAAGGATCAGGACGTAGATTATACACTGATGAAAATCCATCAGACACAGTTAAAGTTAAATTTTCTACAAGACAAGACATAGTAGACACTTTAAATAAAGCTTCATTTAAAAATAAACCACACAAACGTCAGTCTCAAATTATAAATTTAATTCACCAAAGAGTTAGAGCAGCTTTAAATAGAGCAAAAGACCCAGAAGTAAAAAAACGTTTAAAACCAGCTTTTGAATACATTAAAAAACGTAAGGAAACATCTAAGAATAAAACACAACGATTAAAAAAAGAAAATGTAGCTCCTAACCATGATGGTAAATCATCTCCTTTTGGTTCTGGGTATAAACCAGTAGATGAAAAAATAAATACGACACACGAAGTAATAGCTAAAGGTCTAGAGTTTATACCTAAAAGTATTACAATAAATAAAGGAGATACTATAAAATTTATTAATAAAGAGGGAATTCATAATGTGAATGGAGATAAATCTCATCCCCGAAATAAAAATAATCCTGGAAGTTTTAAAAACCAAGTAGGTAAAGGGTGGACTTTTACTGTTAAATTTAGTAAATCTGGAATTTATAATTATCATTGTGATCCTCATTTAGGAAGCGATATGGTTGGAACTATAAAAGTTAAGGAAGCATCTAATAATAAAACACAACGTATGAGAAAAGAATCATCACTAACTAAAAGTTGGTGGAAAGAACAACTCACAGAAATTTTAACAGAAACAAAAGCAAACACACATTTAACCCACCTTGAAGAATTAATATTAACCCAAGGACAAGATGGTTTTAATCAAGCTAAATCTTTTCTTTATGAATTAATTAAAAATTTAAAAGGAGAAGACAATTCAATTAAAAATGTTTCTGTAAAGTGGGATGGAGCACCTGCCATATTTACAGGTATTAATCCTGAAAATGGAAAGTTTTTTGTAGGTACTAAGTCAGTGTTTAATGTAAACCCAAAAATTAACTATACCTCTCAAGACATAGATAAAAATCACGGACATGCAGCTGGTTTAGCTAAAAAATTAAAATTAGCATTACAATATTTACCTGCTGTGGGAATAAAAGGCATTTTACAAGGTGATTTTATGTTTGACAGTGATGATGTTAAAACAGACGACATAGATGGAATATCACATTATACTTTTAAACCAAATACAATTAGATATGCTGTTGAAGCAAATTCTAAAATAGGTAAAGAAATATTAAACGCTAAAATAGGAATCATATTCCACACAACATACAGTGATTTAAGTGGTGGTGGAGCTTCGTTTGGGGCAGACACAAGTGGTTTAAATGAATCAAACAATGTTTGGTTTGACAATGCTTACTTTAAAGACGACACAGGTATTTTATTGAATGAAAAAGAAGAAGCTTTTGTATTAGAAAAAATTAAAGAAGCAGATTCAATTAATGTAAATTACGATGCATTACCAGATGAAATTTCATCAAGAGCAAAAACAAATCTATTAAATACTTATTTAAATCAGGAAATTAGGAAAGGAGAATTTATTACTGATCCAAATAAATCGTTTGAAACTTTTGTAAATTGGTATAAAGGAAAAATAGAAACAGCAGTAGCTAAAATTTCTCCTAAAAACCAAGATAAAAAAAGAGAAGTACTAATAAATAAATTAAAGGCTTTTATAAAAGCTAAAGACATAGTACTTAACTTATTTAAAGTAAGTAAGTTGCTCTCTGAAGCAAAGAATATATTTATTGCCAAATATGATAAAGCTGTAGCAACTAAACACTTTATTGACAACGGTGATGGTACCTTACGTGTAACTAAAGCAGAGGGATTTGTAGCAGTTGACCACACAGAAAGTGGTATTAAATTAGTTGACAGATTAGAATTTAGTAAAAATAACTTTAATGCAGGAAAACCTGGCGCAAAAAAATAAAAATGAAAAAATCACAATTAAAAAAACTTATTAAAGAAGCCATAAACTCTAGGGGAATCGAACCTTTAGGATACTACACAGACCAAGGCGAAAAAACAGAGGAAAATCCCGAAGACATAGAATATTACTTAAAACAAATTGAAGGAATGTCTTTAGATGATGCTACTAGATTTTTAGGACTTGAAGGATTACCTAGTTCTATGACTTATAAAATTTTAAAACGCCATAATACTGATGTTATAGATACATTTGACGATTTTTCGGACACAGAAAATCCTTTTCAAAGTAGTAGAAAAAGCGTAGGTCAGTTAAATCCAGATGATCTATATGAAAATAAAATAAAAAACTTATCATTAGACCAAAAAGCTAAACTATATTTTATGGGTATGGTAAAAGCAGGATTAATAGACACATTACCTGAAGACCCTAAAGCAGCTTTTGTACAACAAATGATGGATAGTGAATTAGAAAAACTTTTAGATAAGGAAGAAGATCCAAGAACCAAATCAGGTATGGAAGATGATGAAAATAATTTAAAAGAAATGTCTAAAGAATTAGGATATTTAAACGAAAATGAACCTACAGTTTTTGACGATGAAAGTATGGATGAATTGCTTAACATTATTTTAAAATATGTTGAAGATCCAGACGATGCTGAAGCCGAATTAGATCGTTTTGATCAAGGAGGATTTGATGCAATGTCAGACATGGTAACAACTAATCTTGATAGAGATCCTGAATATAAAGCTTGGTATAATAAATTACACAGTATACAAGAAAATTAATGAAAAATTTCGATTTAAAAAAAGTAGCCACTGAATTAGGATATTTAAATGAATCAATTGGGGTTAATTTAAAAGATTTAACATTCAACACAGTAGTTAGAGCTTTTAACGACCAATATAAAAATATTCAATTTACACGTAAACAACCTAGTGGAGAAGAAGGACCATATTATAGAGATGCTGTCAGTTTCCCAAATGCAAATGATTCTTTAACTACAGTAGCAGATGAAGGTTCTTTTGAAAAATGGAAAGATAAAACCCTTTCAAAATATGGTAATGTACAAATCAATTTAGCACCTGAGGCGGATAATTGGTTTGATAAAGTTAAAATTGTAGATGATAAATTTAAAAAAGATAAATCTGGGTTTATGAAAGGAAAACAATCTTTTATAGATAAAGAAAGAAAATCAGGTAGATCAATAGATTAAAAAAAGTTATGTTAAAAAAAGAATTTAAAAGAAAAGACGTAAACAGAGCCCGTAATTTAATTATGGGTAAAACTGGCGCATCCACAGGTACACAAATTGGTTATAATACAAAACAAACGGACCATAAAGAAGGTGATGTTTGGACAGAAGGAAGAAAAACCTGGACCATTAAAAACGGCATAAAACAAACAGTGTCTAAATTAGACACACTTAAAAAAGAGGTATTTATGCCCTTAAGTTGTCCCTGTTGTAATAAAATAATGAAAAAAAGATTAGATAAACCTAATTATAAAATTCATAAAAAATGTCACGATTGTGTTGTAGAATTTGAACATAAATTAAAAATTCGTGGAGAATATGATAATTACATTAAAAAGTTAAAAATAAAAAATTCATTCGCTGTAGTAGATGAAATGGAGTCATATTTATTAGACGTAATAAACAACACTTCTAATTCAGATTATGTTTCTGAAGATGGTGTTATTGAAAAATGGAAGGGAGGAGCAAATAAAACTAAACTAGAAAATAAAGTAAAAGAAGAATTTGCACTTGAAAAAGAAAAATTACAAAAAGAAATAAATGACCAAAAAGGAGCTTAGGGAATTAATTAGGGGTGTAATTAAAGAATACACAGGTACTGGAGCTGGTGGTGGAAATTCTACTGATGGTAATAGTGTTACTTCCCAACGTACAGGAGGAGGATCATTTGCAAATGAAGAAGATGAATTAGAATTTTATACTAACCAAAATGTGGGAGACGGAGGACAAGGTCATCAAACAAAAGGAATGGAAAAAACCCAATCAGTAGGTAACCCTAACAGAACACGCTTTACAAGATTTTAAAATGAAAAAAAAAGATATCATACAATTAGTTAAAAAAGCAATTAAAGAAGTTGATCAGTTTGGCAATCGTCAAGGACCATCTAACTTTCAAACGTCAGCTGTTACATCTGCAGGTAAAGATCCTTACACGGAAAAAAACGAATATCCATTTTCTAAAAGACCTAAAAGAACAGCAACCGGTATGATGGAATCTAGAATTGATCAGTCAAAAGTATTTGATCAAAGTGAAATAGATAGGATTATAGGAGAGGTTAGAGAAATTACAGATATATTAGAAGACACATACAATGCTGATGTCAATTATAAGGAATTTAGATTTGATGATGGTACAGGTGGATTTCAATTTCAATGGGCACATGCTAGAAATTGGGGTGGTAGATTTGGTTTAAGTTTAAATGAAAATGGTGCACATGAATTATCTGCTTTAAGTTATTATGATAAATCATCATCAGGCAGTGAAAATATAAGACCAAATAATCCTATCATTTTAGACATAGAAACTTGGAAGGATTTAGATACTTCAATGTTAGTTGAAATTTGGTCCCAGTTAAAACCAATGGTAATAAAAAATGAAGCTGCAGCAAGAGAAGCATTAAGTAGAGAAGCAAAGGCACAATCAGATTATTATGGAAGCAAAGCAGACACTGGTAGAATAGGATATGGGTTATCATCACAACCAAGAAGGAGAAATGAATCAGTTAATGAAGTACGTACAAGTACAATTAGTAAAAAAAGAGCTGGAGCTGAATTAAAACAAAAATTAAAAGGTAAACGTTCTGATGGAATGGGTAAGTATGATGGTAAAATTTACGGGTTAGATAGTGATGGTAAAAGAGTTGAATTAAAAAGTTTAAACGATTTAAATAAATTTAAGGAATTTGAATTAGGAGACTCAGTTAATGAAATGCTTGATTTTGAGAAAAAACCTGGTGATAAAATAAAACCAGATAATTTTAAAAATAATCCTAAACTACAACCAGGTAAGAAAGTACTTTACGGAGGTATAAGCTACGAAGTGGAAGAAAATGATGGTTTTATCTTAAAATTAAAATCAGTAGAAAGTGGAAAAACAACAACTGTAAATTTAAATCAATTTATAAGCCGGGGCGCTATTAAAGAAAAAAATATGAAAAACAACGTAAAAGAAGCATCAAACAACCCATACTATGATGCTATAGAGGCAAAAGCAGAAAAGATGGGGGTAACTACAAATAGTCTTATAAAAAAGTTTTTAAAAGGTAAATCTGAAAAAGAAGTAGCCCAAATGGGGTTCCAAGACATAGCCAAATTAGCAGGTATAACAGATGTAAAAGAAGCAGACACTAAAACATTCGTAGGTGTAGATTCAATGGCATCAATCAAAAAAGATCCGCGATATGGTACTTTATCAGGAGACACTAAAATGGACATAGAAAAGAAATTAAAAACAGGTGGATCTGTTGAATTAGAAGAAGAACCAAATGAAATTTCTTATGATGATGCTAAAAAGAAAGGATTAAAAAGTCCAGACAAAGCAGACATTAGCAAAGATAAAGACATATCTGACTATGAACTTAAAAGAGGTATGGCTGTACAAAAAGCTATAGATGGTCAAGAAAAAAACGAAATGTACACAAACGACATAGGCAAGGATGATTACACAGATGATGAAGGCAGAATGGCAAAATCACAAATGTATAAAACAGGCAAATATGCTATGAAACTTCACGATATGCTTGATGACATGGAACAATTGCCAGCGTGGGTTCAAGCTAAATTAACTAAAGCATCAGATTATTTGTCAGGTGTTTATCATTATTTAGATTATGAATTTGTAAGACGTGACAGTAACTTAATGGAACATGTAGACAAACATAAAAAAAGAGACATGTTAATGGAAGGTGCCATGAAAAAATTCTTTGAAATGTTTGACGAAGGAAAAACAGACGAAGAAATTGTTCAAGATTATGCCCGAAGAGGAACAACAGTTCCCGAACCATTTGTTAGTAAAGCTAGAAGACAGTATGAAGGAATGAAAAAAATGAAACTTGAATTAGAAATAAGTGAAAAAGAATTTAGAAATTCATCAGAAAAAATGGTTAACAACGCTGAAGAAGGAATGGAATCACCAATGGAAGAAAAACAATTAGCATCTAGATTAAAATAAAAAATAAAACAAAATAATTATGGGTTTAGGAAAATATATTACAAGAACAGTAAGACCAACAATAACAGCAAATTTAGCAAATGCAGCAGCAATGGCTGCAAATGATGTTGTTTTTGATTGGACTGCTTTTACATTACCCAATGGGGTAAATAGATTAGTAGGAGTCACAGTTATAGCTCCCCCTACTAATGGAGGAGCATCACAAGATTGCCCCTTAGATTTATTATTTGCTACAAATACAAGAGGAAATGGGGGAGTTACAGCAGGTGCTACACCTCAATCTATAGGAACTATAAACTCAGCAGCTTTACCTACAGCAAGCCCATACTTTAATGATTTAATAGGAGCTGTAAAAATAGATGCTACAGATTTTACTGACACTGAACCTCGTAGTATAGGTGTTACAGGCGTAGCTCAGGGAGGAATGAATCCTGTAGTGTTTGAAACATATGGAACCACTCCAGATAATGGATTATACACATTTTATGTTGCTGCTACTACACCTGGTACACCAGATTTTAGATCGGGAGTTACGGTAAATGAAGATAATTTTGGTGCGGGTGCCCAAACAACAATAACAGTAGCTGATGTAGATCCTAATAAATATTTTGCCCCTGGAGATACACTCCATGCTCAAGATAATGCTGTTTTAGGTACTATAAGTACAATAACAAATTCAACAACAATTGTTTTAACTGCTGCTAATACAGAAGCAATTGCCGATGATGATATACTTTACAACATTAATCCTATCAAATTAATACTTACATTTGAAAGATAATGAAACAACTTAGAGAACAAATAAGAAAGGAGCTTAAAATGCTAATGGAGAAAGAAATGAAATATTATTCTGCTCCACCTGAAATTACTAATGCTTTAGTAAAAGATCTTAAGTTAGATCCCCTAATAAGATATGTAGCCACTTTAAAAGCTGCAAACACAGTACCACCATCATACAGAGTATTTTTTCATAATAATCAATTTATTGATTTGTACATTGAACAAATAGGAATAAAAGCAGTAATTAAAAGTAGATCTTTCTTTATAGATGATGTAAGAGAAGCAAATGAAGCAATTGCATTATTAAATAGAGAAGTATTAACAGCTCCTGTTCCGGTGTCTAGTGGTGATGAAACATCAACAGACACAGGTGATGATGCAGTAACAGAACCAGATGAACCAACTGAAGAACCAGAAGCATAATGGAATTAAAAGAAGCCTTAGGGGAAATATATAAAAAAGCAAGAGAGCAATTTGACATTCAAAATGTTCCTTCCCTCCATCTTAAACAAGATAGGGAAAATGCCCAAGGTATTTTTGGTAAAACAGCATATTATAATCCAGCAGACATGTCTATTGTATTATACATTACTGACAGACACCCTAAAGACATTTGTAGATCATTTGCACACGAATTAATTCATCATCACCAAAATGAAAGAGGTGATTTAGAAATGGGAGACGCTTCCAGTCCAACATACGCTCAAGATGATAAACACATGAGAAAAATGGAAATGGAAGCATATTTAAAAGGAAATCTTCTCTTTAGAGATTGGGAAGATTGGTATAAAAATTACAGACAAACAAACCAAAATTAAAACGTTATGGGAGGAATTTTAGGAAAAATATTTAGTAGTGGAGCCACAGAATTAGTAAAAGGTGTAGGTGGTGTTCTTGATAGTTTAACTACTTCAAAAGAAGAAAAGTTAGAAGCAGAAAGAAAAATTCAAGAACTTATAGCTAACCATGAAGCTAAAATGGAACAAAATATAACTGACAGATGGTCAGCAGACATGAACAGCGACAGTTGGTTAAGTAAAAATGTAAGACCGTTAGTTTTAGTCTTTTTAGTAGTTTCTACAGTTTTAATGATATTTATCGACGCAGGAACCATTAACTTTAATGTTGAAGCAAAGTGGACAGATTTACTACAATTAGTATTAATTACAGTGATTGGTGCCTACTTTGGTGGTAGATCATTAGAAAAAACAAAAAAGAAATAATGAAAAAATTATTAGTAGAAAGATTTCAAGAATTAGCAGGCATTAAGCCACTATACCAAATAGAAGAAGTGACATTATCTGATTTAAAAACTAAAATAAAACCTGCTTTAAGTAAAGTTTTCTCAGCTGGTAAATCTAAATCAAAAGAAGTATATAATATTGTAAAGGGTGAATTTAACCAAAAAAATGCAGAAAAAGCTTTAAATACACTTAATAAGACATATGAGGGTATAAAAATGATAGCTGATAAAACTACAGGTGATCCTGAAGCATTAAAGAATATCTCGAAATTTATTCCTTCACTAAAAACCACAGGAATAGCTACAGCACTCGGAGCTACATACAAAATTATTTCAGGAACCTCTTTACAAGATACAGGTTGGTTTAATCTTGGTAAAGAGGTTGTTTGGGGTGACCCAAGTACAATCCTTAGTATTGGTATATTTTTAGCAACAATAAAATTAATCATGTATGCTCTTCAAGCAATAGCCAGTGTACGTAAAGGTACAGGTGCTATTAAATCATTGTTTAAAGAAGATGAAGATGTAATGGGAGACGTTGAATTTAATGATATTGAACGTATATTTGAATTAATTAAAATATAATTTATAAAGAAATAATGAAAAAATTAATAACAGAAAGATTTCAAGAATTAGCAGGTATTAAGCCTTTATACACATTAAAAGAAGCTATTAAATTAGCAGATATAATGGATGGAGAAAAATTTAAGAGTGGTGTAGGTTTAGTACCTAATGTTAATTATAGAGATAAATCAGCAATAGATGATGCAAGAATGATGCCATCATCAATTGAAAAAGAAGAAGGAAATAGAGATAAATTAGTATTAGTAAAAAAAGGTAAATCCTTTACATATGGTATTGATAATGGTGAAGTAGCTGATTTAATTACTTACGAAGAAGCCATAGCAAAACTTTAATAACAAACATACAGACTGATTCATAGCCAGTTGAGATTAAAAAATAAACACGCATCTGTGGCGCAATCATTTGGATTGCGTCACTTTTTTTTGTATATTAACCAATAAATAAAAATAGAATATGACTAAAGTAGTAATTGTAGGAGCAGGCGTTGCAGGTGTAAATGCCGCTACAAAATTAGTAGATAATGGGTTTAAGGGAAAAATCACCATTATTGATATGGGATTAGATCCATATAGAAGACCAGCAGCAGACGTAATGAGAGGCTTTTTAGGAGCAGGTGGTTGGTCAGACGGTAAATTAACTTACCACACATCAATTGGAGGACAGTTGTCAAAATACACAGGTGAAGAAAAAGCAATGGAATTGTTTGACCAAGTTATAGCTAACTTTAAACGTTTCCACCCAAATCCATCTGAAGTACAATGTTCAGACCCCCAAGAAGAACCCGATTTTATTAAACCACACTTTGGTTTAAGATTATTCCCCGTATGGCATGTTGGAACCGATTATCTACATGAAATTGGCAAGAATTGGTATGATTACTTGGTGTCTAAAGACGTAGAATTTATATGGGAAACTAAAGTAACAGACATCGATTTTGATAATCAATTAGTTTCTCTAGGAGTAGTGGATGAAATTAAATATGATGAACTTATATTTGGTGTGGGTAAATCGGGTATTGATTTTGGTAAAAAATTAGCGGAAGAATATGAATTACCTACAGAACCAAAATCTGTACAAATTGGTGTGCGTTTTGAAGCACCACAAGAACATTTTCAAAAATTAATTGACATTAGTTATGATTTTAAGTTATATCAAAAGTTTGAAGAAAAAGGTGTATCATTAAGATCATTTTGTACAAACAACAATGCAGCTTACGTTGCATCTGAACACACTTACGGTGATGTTAGTTACAATGGACATGCTAAAAAAGACGAAGCATACAGAAATGATATGACTAATTTTGGCATATTAATGGAAATTAGAAACATTGACAAACCATTTGACTGGTCAAGAAAAGCAGTAGAAAAATTACAACATAAGGGTGTGGGAATGTTTTATTCTCCATCACACAGAGTTCCATCTAAAACGTCAGAAGGAGATTATGTAGAAACTCATGTTGTAGACAGTATAGACGTTTTATATGATGCAATTGGGGAATATGCACTTCACATTGAAGATTTTATTATGGATTTAGAAAAAGTATTTCCAACATTGGGAAATGATTGGGGAATTTACATGCCTGAAGTAAAATATTTATCACCTGAACCTTTAGTCAACTACGATGATTTAAGTTTAACTAGGTTTCCCAACGTACATTTTGTAGGTGATGCATTGTCAGCAAGAGGTATAACAGTATCAGGAGCTCAAGGTACTTATGTTGCAGAATCATTATTAATGTTAGATAAAGAGATTAATAATTTTTTAAATGATCCTGCTAACAATAAAGAACCACATGAAATGGGTGATATGCATGAAAATCTTATAGGTGGTTTAACAATGCCCAAAGAAAATACTAATAAATTAAATAAATAATATGATATTTGCAATTTTATCCACATTAGTGGCAATGTTTTTTATTATAAACTCATTAATAATAGATAAAAAATAAAACATGAGAGCAACACAAGAAGAAATAACAAATATAAGTAAATGGCTTAACCCAAAAACTAAAGTAAGAAGATGTTATAAAATTGAAGAAGATGGATCTAAAACAAGAGTCCATGTTTTAGATTTTGGTAATAAAGCAGTATTTCACAATGAAAAAGGTCCTGCTTTAATCAATAAAAAACAAAGAAAAAAAGAATATTATTTAAATGGTATTGAATTTGATTATGAAACATGGAATGAAATAATGAAAGGTAAAGAAGGACTACCATGGTATAAAACAGCAGTAGGAAAAGGAACATCAAGACATTAATATATGAAAATAGGATTTTGTGGAACAATGAGTGTGGGAAAAACTACACTAGTAAATGCATTAAAAGAATTATCTGAATTTAAGGATTATACTTTTAGAACAGAACGTTCAAAGTATCTTATGGAAATGGGTATACCTTTAAACACTGACTCAACACTAAAGGGACAATTAGTATTTGCAGCTGAAAGAGCAAGCGAATTAATGCAAAAAAATATAATTACTGATAGAACAGTAGTAGATGTAATGGCTTTTGCTAATTTATCTACATCAATGGGTTATAGAGAAAAAATTTACTTAGCACTTACTATCGAACCCCTAATAAATGAGTACGATCTTTTATTTTATGTTAGTCCAGAAGGAGTAGAAATAGAAGACAATGGAGTTAGAGAAACAGACGCTGATTATAGAATAGCTATTGATGAAGAAATAAAATCAATTATACAAATGAATGGAGGTAAAAAAATTATTACTATTAAAGGTGCTGTAGAAGAACGTATAAAACAAGTTAAAAGTGCTATAACTCAATATGTATAACATATGGCTCAAAATAATATAAAACAAGTAATAAAACAGGAGTACATTAAATGTGCTAAGGATCCTGTATACTTTATGAAAAAGTATTGTTACATTCAACACCCTACAAGAGGTCGTGTTCAATTTAACTTATATCCATTTCAAGAAGGTACATTAAAACTACTGCAAAAAAACGATAGAAGTATTATCCTTAAATCTCGTCAGTTAGGAATTTCAACTTTATCCGCGGGTATGGCCTTATGGATGATGTTATTCCAACGAGATAAAGCAATATTGGTTGTTGCAACTAAACAAGACACTGCAAAAAATCTAGTAACGAAAGTTAAATTTATGTATGATGAATTACCATCATGGTTACAAATTGGTTTTACAGAAAAAAATAAATTAGCATTACGACTTAAAAATGGCTCTCAAATTAAAGCAGTGTCAGCAGCAGGTGATGCTGGTAGATCAGAAGCAATTTCTCTATTAATTATTGATGAAGCAGCGTTTATTGAACAAAATAGAATTGAAGAAATTTGGGGTTCATCACAACAAACACTGTCAACGGGTGGTAAAGCAATAGTTTTATCTACACCAAATGGCACAGGTAATTTTTTCCACAAAATGTGGACTAAAGCACAAGATGGAACTAATGGATTTACTCCTATTAAATTACACTGGTCAGTTCATCCTGAAAGAAATCAAGAATGGAGAGACAAACAGGATGATGAGTTAGGTTTAAGAATGGCGGCACAAGAATGTGACTGTGATTTTACAACCTCAGGTAATACTGTATTTGAATCAGAAATATTAAAATTTATAGAAGTATCAAATATATGTGAACCTGTAGAGAAAAGAGGTATAGAAGGAGGATTACACATTTGGGAATATCCAGATTATACAAGAAAATATATAGTTGTAGCCGATGTAGCTAGGGGTGACAGTAAAGATTATTCTGCCTTTCATATTATAGACATTGAAGAATGTAAACAAATTGGTGAGTTTAAAGGTCAAATAGGTACTAAAGAATTTGGCCATATGTTAGTTGCAATAGCAACTGAATATAATAATGCATTACTTGTAATTGAAAATGCTAACATAGGATGGAATACTATTCAGGTAGTAATTGATAAGAATTACCAAAATTTATATTATTCTCCTAAAGGAGACGCAGCAACAAATGCAGAAGCATTTTTAGCTAAAGGATACGACATAACAGACACAACAAAAATGGTTCCTGGTTTTACAATGTCAATGAAAACCCGACCATTAACAATAGGAAAATTAGACGCTTATTTAAGAGAAAAATCAATACTAATCCAAGGAAAAAGAACGTTGGAAGAAATGCGTACTTTTATTTGGAAAAATGGAAGAGCAGAAGCACAAGGAGGGTATAATGATGATTTAGTAATGTCTTTAGCAACAGCATGTTATGTAAGAGACACAGCACTTAAATTTGCACAACAAGGAATAGATTTAACAAATGCCACATTAAGAAATTGGCAAACAAATGCCTCTGGTGTTTACACAGGAGGTACAAATAAGAAAGACGCAGGTTGGACACAAGATTTAGGCGAACAAGGAAGTCAAGATTTGACTTGGCTTCTTTAATATATTTATAACAAACAAAAAGAATGGCAGATACTAGTTTATTTACAAGACTACAACGATTATTTTCAAGTGATGTAATCATTAGAAATGTTGGTGGAAAGAAATTAAAGGTAATGGATACCGGAAGGATCCAAAAATATGGAAACTTAGCATCTAATTCACTTTATGATAGGTTTACACGTCTACACAAACCTGTAGGATCTTCACTACAATATAATCCTACACTGAATTATCAGTCAATGCGACTTCAGCTTTATAGTGATTATGAAGCAATGGATCATGATCCTATTATAGCAGCTGCATTAGATATTATGGCTGATGAAACAACTTCAAGAAATGAATATGGACAGGTTTTAAATATAAATTCAGCTGATGAAAATATTAGAAAAGTATTACATAACTTATTCTATGATGTTTTAAATATAGAATTTAATTTAGCTACATGGATTAGAAATATGTGTAAGTATGGTGATTTTTATCTTAAATTAGAAGTATCTGAAAAATTTGGGGTTTATAATGTTATACCTCTTTCAACATATGAAGTAGTAAGAGAAGAAGGAACTGATCCTGACAATCCATCTTATACTCGTTTTACAATGGATCCCAATGGTTTAGCTTCAGGTGCAACTAATACAATTAGACGAGATCAATTTCAGTTAGAAAATTATGAAGTTGCTCACTTTAGATTACTTACAGATTCTAATTATCTTCCTTATGGTAGATCTTACTTAGAACCAGCTCGTAAAGTATTTAAACAATTAATGTTAATGGAAGATGCTATGTTAATTCATAGAATTATGAGAGCACC
>Ga0209634_1000964_pt1 | contig 21746 bp, 21 predicted proteins | sample LinPmetageLP40_FD_184043 | JGI IMG/M metagenome (GOLD analysis project Ga0209634, IMG submission 184043) | Marine viral communities from the Pacific Ocean - LP-40 (SPAdes) (version 2) | ecosystem: Environmental > Aquatic > Marine > Oceanic | place: Pacific Ocean | collected 2010-08-26 | reverse complement strand
GAGGAAGAAAAACATAATATGTCCCTTTGTTTAAAGAGGTCTTTAAATTTCCTGCAGCAGAAGTTTTGACTTCTTTCATGTTTTCTTCTAATCCCTTTTTGGTCGAGATATGAAAATTTTGATTGGAAAATTTTTTTGGTGCCTTTAGACCTTCAACCATTTTATCAGAGGGGGCTGCGCCTCCGCAATAATTTGACGTAATAGTTACATTGAGATTAACTTCAATGGCACTACTGTTCGAGGTTCCATTTTTCTGAGTAGTACATCCAAGTACTGAAACCATAATGACTGCTGAAAATATTGCGTTAAACATAGTTCTGTTTTTCATTGTTTAGAATTTAGGTTGGTGATGACGATTATTATGCCAAAAGTAAGATTCAATCTAAAAACACCTACTGACCTATCAAAATAAATGGCGCCCAATAATATGGCGCTGCATATTTTTGTTGTTGGATCATCTCTTTTTTAGCGGCTTGTAGACCTTTTCCGTAGGAACGGCTATCAAATGACTTTGAATAAAAATTCACCATTAGGTCTGCCGTTGATTGGTCAGCCACGCTCCAAAGCGATACAAGCATATTCTTGGCGCCAGCATATAACAATGCCCTGGAGAGGCCGACAATACCTTCCCCTTTATATACTTTGCCAAGACCAGTCTGGCAGGCCGAAAGTGTAACTAAGTCAGCCTTTAGTTTTAAATTATATATTTCTCCAGTATATAAATTGCCATCTTCTGTGTCGGACGAAGTAGATAAGAAAATTTGGGATAATTCTGGCTTATCTTCATTGACTATTCCGTGTGTTGCAAAATGCAGGTATTGACTATTTGAAACTAAGTCAGATTTGATCTGAACTTCACTAGCATCTGAATAGGTGTAAGGATTGCTATTTATTCCTTGGTTTGTGAATAGGCTATTAAGCTTCTGAACCTCCATTGCGGTAGCAGGCAGTTCTGGAAGGTTATGCTTTGAAAACGACACTGGTGCCAGGATACAGGCTGTTGCAGAAGTAGCATTGATCCATTCATTATTTATGGTCAGAAGTGCAGCTGCATATTGCGTATTCATGTCATATTCTTTCACCAAGTATGGCAATTGATCATAGGGCATTTCGGCAGCAACTTCTGTGGTTAAAAGTGCTTCAAATGGAATGACCCCTAGTCTTCCCGCAGGAATGATGGTAAGAGAGGTGATATTATTTTCAATGGGAGGGATGAGTATTTTATAAAGATCATTAGCTGTATTCATATAGGTGTCTTTTACATCATAATAAATACTATTTCTATATCCAGAAAGGTTTCTATTGAACTCATCTGTTTTGAGTTTGTTAGTGATCCTAAATCTCTTTTTTGAAATATAGAACGTATATATTCTATTGGTTTTATTGGCAATGAAATAACTCAAAACGGCTTCATTATCATCTATCAACGCTGTGATATCCGAAATTGAAGGAATACTGACATTGTATTTCAGATTGTAATACTGGGGGTAGTTCTTCTCTAATGATTTAATGAAAGTTTGATACGCTCCTTCCAATATAAACAATTGATCTCTGGCAGATTGATTCTGTTCTTTAGCCAAAAGCTGTTTGTAGTATGCAATATCTGTTTTTAATTTTTCTTCTTGTGCCACCACGTGATCTGGGATATTTGCAAAACTCTTAGCACTGGCATCCGCTATGGCTTCTAAGAGAACATTGGATTTGCTTTTTTCAGCAAAATAAAATGCCTTTTCCTGGAAGACTTCTTTCTTCCATGATACATCGGCAAGTTCAATACTAAGCCTAATTCCATCTTCATATACTTCATTGGCTTTTTCACCAAGTGATATTTTATCGGCTTCATTTGATTTCAACCTTCGAATGTCATCGATCAGGGAATCACAGGATACATAATTATTCCAGGCTGCTAGCAAATCTTTCCTTTTCAGTGTTTTTCCATAGTGAAGAGACTCAAGTGTCTGGGCTTTTAGTTGAAGAGAACCAAGTAAAAAGTTTGAATTGTAATAGTTGTTGATAGGCGTAAAACTATAAATGTTCTTATCGCTAAAGTCGGAAATGTTGGCGCAAATGGCTTCTTGAAATAGTTGTAATGCTGCTAAGTATTGGGTTTGTTTGAAATATGTTTTTCCTATTAAGTTATATGTGTAAGCAATTTCAGGATGTTTACCACCGTAAGATTTTTTATAGATAGCTAGTGCCATTTCTTGAAATTTCCTAGCTTTTTCATATTCATCTAATTGGTAGTGTACAATGCCAATATTACTATAAACAAAGGCCTGAGTTGGATGACTTTTACCATATTTTTTCTTTAGTATAACGAGTGCCTGATCGAAATGGTCAAATGCATCATTTTGAAAATTCATTTTGGCATTGATGATGCCGATATTGATATGTGCTGTAGCTATACGTTCGTCATTAGTAGCGTAAATATTTTTATAAGCGGCTAAAGCCTTTTCGTAATATTCCAAAGCCTTTCTTGGTACATAATTACTGTATGTAAGTCCAATATCATTGTGGGAAGCTGCTATTCCCCTTTTATTCTGATTAGACTCATGAATATTGAGTGTCTGTTTATGAAACTTTAAAGATTCGTTGTGATTTCCCATTGTCCAATGAGTGTAACCCAATTGACTATAGCATTTTGATAATTGATCCGAACTAGAATTATTTTCTTTATATAGATTTAGTGCAGTTTCAAAAGATTCCAGTGCTTTTTCGTTGTCTCCTTTTTTTAGCAAGATATCCCCATAGAGCTGATAATAATCACTAGTGTTTTTCTCGGTAATTTTGAGAATTTGTTTTTCTGCAGAAAGGATATCCCCTTGATCTATTAAGGTTTGTATAGATTTATAAAGTGTTTGTGATAAACTAACAACACTACATGTCAACGTAAGGAGGATAAAAGGTGTTATTTTTTTTATTAAGTGGATATAGACCATTTTTATGAATACTTACTTACTATTAAAAATCAAATCACTAAATAGTTGGGAGTGAAAGACATGATAATCTCACAAATATTATTTGTAATTAAGTAGATTTTTTTGTTTTTTTCATAAAAAATATAATGACATGAAAAAAATTGTTTTATCAAGTTTGTTAATGGGCGTAAGTTTTATTTGCTCTGCATGGTGCACAACTACTACAGAAAGAGTTAGGATATCTACGGGAGGATGTAGTGATGCTGGTTATTGTGCTACTTCTGGTTATTACTATGTTTACTACAATGTCGAAACGTGCTACACTTGGTATGGTAGCGTAAAATCAACATCACGATATAGAATTTCTGAAAGGTCAGATTATTAAAATCTATAGACATATGCTATGGTTTGAACGTCAGTGCGGGTTAATTGATCTGGATTGACGTCACGATCTGTCAATTTATAACCATAGATAAATTTTATGCTTGATTTCACGTTGAAATGATATCCTGCACTAAAGAGTGCGGTCAATGCAAGACCTGTAGTTTTAGGAACTTTGACATAATCACCCGCAGGAGTTATTATCTGATCTTTTGTGATCCTGTAAATTGGTAAAGCACCTAAGCTGAAATTGTAGTTAGAGAATCGCCAATTTCTCTCAACTCTAAACATAACATCCGTTCCACGCTTGAGTTCACGTGCTATATCATGTGCTATTATGTAGTCTCTTCCTCCAGGATACTCATTCCATTCATCCCACTCAAATTGATTATTATTTGCCGTAAGTGCATTTTGATAGCCCGCAGCAAAGAGCCATTTGTTACTGATTAAAGATATTCCCGCAATGATATCATAACTACCGAGGCTGGTTTGATAATACATCGGATATTGACTACCAGCATTGTTAAATTCCCCATCTTCTTTCTCTAAGTCACTATTGTTCGAGGGAATTTTAGCGCCTATTGTTGCGTTGATGTCAAATTTTTCAGAACTATGGATGTTTCGTGTAGCACTAATTGAAATATCTCCAATTCCTGAGGTTTCCCCTAAGTTTCCAGTGACAGCTTGATAGGGTAACTTCACTTGAAAGCTAGTTTTTTGATTAAGAGAAAAAGCAAAATCAATATTAGATACATATATCACCGGGGATAGGGTAGACTTACCTCTGTATTGACTGACCTCAAGCGCTCTGAGTTTGAAATTAATTTTCTTATTGTAGGCTTGGTCAGGTTTCATAGCACCCATCGTACAAAATCCAGCATCGCTACATCCTTGACTGAATCCTAGGTGATTAATTAGCAAGAATATCGAGAGATAAAAAATGGACTTATTCATGCACTTTAGTTTAAGACAATGAAAATAATAATTCTAAAGGACTAATGTTTCTAATATGTACAAAATAAATACTTTGAATGAAGAATTGTAACCTGACTTACAGTCAATAAGTGAACAATCAAATTCCAAGTGAGCCTTTTGATAACTGAAAGATGATGATCTTCTGAAAATATAGTTTATCTGGGAATAAAGTATCTACCTGTACATGACTGCTTTCACAGCTTCCATCGTACGATTGACATTTGGTAATATAGCCTCGATCAGAGTAGGGGCGTATGGCAATGGAACATCCATGCTATTGATTCTTTGTACTGGAGCATCCAAATAGTCAAAGGCATGCTTTTGAACATGATAGGTAATTTCGGTTGCTAATGATGACAATGGCCAAGCTTCCTCTACTATTACCAGTCTATTGGTTTTTTTGACTGAGTTAACGATTGCCTCATAGTCTATTGGTCTTACAGTCCTTAAGTCAATCACTTCAGCAGAGATACCTTCTTTCTCAAGTTCTGCTGCCGACTGCATAGCGAGCTTCATCATTTTTCCAAATGACACAATGGTCACATCATTTCCCTCTTTGGTCACTTGAGCAACACCTATGGGGGTAATATATTCTCCTTCAGGTACTTCACCTTTATCTCCATACATCAATTCTGATTCCATGAAGATCACGGGATCTTGATCTCTAATTGAAGCTTTAAGTAGTCCTTTGGCATCAGCTGGGTTAGAAGGAACCACAACCTTTAGACCTGGACAGTTGGCAAACCAGTTTTCAAAATTTTGGGAATGTTGAGAACTCAACATGCCAGCATTTCCTGTTGGACCTCTAAATACAATAGGTACTTGAAACTGACCACCAGACATAGACATCATTTTGGCAGCACTGTTGATTATTTGATCTATCGCTACTAGTGAAAAATTGAATGTCATGAATTCAATAATCGGCTTAAGCCCGTTCATGGCTGCTCCAACACCAATACCAGTAAATCCAAGTTCAGCAATAGGTGTGTCGAGTACACGATCTGGTCCAAACTCATCGAGCATTCCCTGACTTACTTTATAAGCACCATTATATTCCGCAACTTCTTCACCCATGAGAAAGACAGATTGATCTCTTCTCATTTCTTCGTTCATGGCTTCTCTTAAGGCTTCTCTAAATTGAATTTCTCTCATTGGTAACAAAGTTTATAGACAATCACATCCCTTGAAAATCTTCTTAGAATGTAAGTTGAAATATGCTCGTGGCTTTTTCTGATAATTAAATCCCTCGATGGGTAAAATTAAGATTTGCACCATTATTAACAAAGAATCTCCATTGTTTAATGGAGATAAAAAAACCCTGACATGCTAAGCATATCAGGGTTCTTATTATTAGTAGTTTTTTTCTTACTTCAATGCAGCTCTGAAAAGTTCATTTGCAGCGAATGCTCTGAATTCCAAGTCATTCAATGCTTTGTCTTTCAAATCAGGATTGATAGAAACAGCCTCTTTGATGTATTTAACAACACCATCGATTTTGTTCAATCTAGCACTTGCTACAGCTCCACCGTAGTTAGCCATTGCATGCTTGCTATTCAATTCAATAGCATCGTCAAATGATCCAATAGCATTTTGAAAGTCTTTGTTCAATAACTGTGCAAGACCTTTATTGAATGCGTTAGTTGCGTTGTTCTCAGCAGAAGACTCAGAAGATACAGCATCAGCATATTTAGCCATGATGATCTCAGTAGCTCCTTTCACACCGTTCATTCCTTTGGTAACATCATTAGATGCGCCCATAGAACCTGCTTTCTTCAATGCATCATTTGCTTTGTAAGCATTTCCTTGCATCAAGTAAACAGAACCTAAGTTAGCATAAGCTTCAGCGCTTTCTTTTTTCTTATTAGCTATCTCCAATTGAGTCAAAGCCATGTCAGCTTTAGCATTGTCTCCGCCTTCGATTGCTTGTGCGATGTACACTGCTGCTAAGTTGTTGTGAGAATTCCAGCTGTCAGATTTTTTGGTAGCCTCTTTGTAGATAGCCTCTTTTTCAGAAAGTGATGGAGTCAATGAAGCAGCATACATCATTTCTTCTTCAGAAAGTGTGTCAGCGCTTACAGTTCCACCAGTGATTTGCTTCGCCAATACAGAAATCTCAGCATCAGTTTTCTTCACTTTTACTTTTAAGATTTCAGTTTTAGCTGTTCTTAACTTAGGATATACATCCTTGAATACTTTTTTGTAAGTAGAAAGACTTCTCAAAGATTTTTCTTTTTCTTCGAATGTTCCAGCACCATTTACGATGTTTAAGTATTCAGATTTCTCATCAGAAGAAAGACTTTCGTAAGCATTCAATTCAGTTTTGAATGCAGCCCAGTCATCAACTACAGGCTTGATGATGAAGTTGATAGAATCGGCTAATCCTTTATAGTCATACTTCTTCATGTTTTTTCTGTAGAAGCTCTCGATAACCTGAGCTCTTTTTTCAGAAAGACCAGCGTTGATTCTCTCTGTACCCTCAGGAGAGTGAGATCCAATTACTGTCACACTTTTAGTTACGTTTTTATCAGCGATAAATGCAGAAAGCTCTTTTCCTCTTTCGCCTGTTCTTTCAGAATATCTTAAATCAGATCTTCCTTGCAAGAAAAAGAAGTCAACGTTTACAGGAGTTAACTCCTCTTTGTTGTTGTATCCGTGATCAGCATAAGCTGCGTAGTAAGCATTTTCTACCAATTGAGAAGTAGTGATAACACCAGTAGCGACTTTCAATCTGTCACCTACTTTAGATTTACCATTTTTAGGATCAGAAGCGACACCTTCGATTTCTAAATCGCCTTTAGCCAGAGCAGCTGAATAAGGCATAGAAAATGACTTATTGATTTTAGGCTCTGTATCTCCTGCATTAGGATAGTCGTCAGCTTTGAATTCAATAGCTTCAAGTTGTTGTTCGCCTTCGCCATACTTGTAATAGCTGTTGATGGTATAAACCTTGCCTTTTTTTAACATCTTCACAGGAAGATTTGCAGCCATTTCAAAATTAACGGTGTCTGCGTGTACTTCAAGTGGGTTAGGAGTCACTGTTAGATTTTGGTTCTTAGAAGCCGTAATCATCTGGTTTAGCGAACACCCTGAAAGGGTAAAAATTGCAGACAATGCAATTACATATGCTAATCTTTTCATTTCGTAATTTTGTTTAGATTTAGGTTGAATTAGATTCAGGATTATTTATTATCTTGTTTGATGATGCAATAATAATTAAAAAAAATCAGATTAATCCATATCTTCGATGAATAGTTAGTTATTATATTTACAATGAGATATTAACCGATGAAGCGACTACAGCACTTTTTTGAACAATATGCATTTGGGGTTTGCACCCGAATAGGGGAGAAGATTGGTTTTGCTACTTCTAGCATTCGTCTGTTTTTTATTTACACTTCCTTTTTGACTTTTGGTTCGCCAGTGTTGATCTACTTGGCACTTGCATTTGTAATGAATATTAGAAAACATTTGCGTAGACGAAACAATTCAGTCTGGTACTACTAGTTTTTTTCATAATTCATTAAACAACTTCTTCCCCTGAATGAAGTGTTTATACACTATTGATCGTGGATGTAAGGCGATAGAGACGTTTTCCTTACGCAATTGTTGTACCTGCTCACGTTTTTTTAAGTTGGAAGGAAATCGACCTATAAAATGAGCTAAGGCTTTTAGTACTGCCCAACCGTCTTGGGCTGATCCGCTTAGGATAAATTTACCTGCTGCTATCAGATCGAGACATATTCTAATTGGAAGGCGAGTATAAAGATGAACACTGTTGTAATTCTTAAAAAGGAGGGATAGTCCATTTCTGAAATTTAGGTAAGTCTTGCGAGGATTAGATTTATGTAGTGTTCCCCCTCCTACGTGATATACAGCACTTTTCCCATTGTACATCACTTTGTACCCAACATTGTTTATTCGCCAACACAGATCAATCTCTTCCATGTGTGCAAAAAAGTCATCATCCAGACCACCGAGTGCGTGATAAACTTCAGATCTTACAAATAAACAGGCGCCAGATGCCCAAAAAACTTGTTTGATGTCATTGTATTGATGCTGATCTTTTTCCAATGTGTCAAATATCCGTCCTCGACAAAATGGATAGCCCAAATAATCCACAAAACCTCCAGCTGCTCCAGCATATTCAAAATGATCTTTTTGGTGAAACGCTAATATTTTTGGTTGAGCAGCAGCGATAAAAGTATCATCTTCCATCATATCGATAATAGGAGATACCCAATTCGAGGTAACTTCAACATCAGAATTGAGAAGTATATAGTACTTTGATTGGATTTGCTTCAAAGCAAAATTATACCCTGCACTGAACCCTTTATTATTCGGGATTTGTATCAGCGGTATATCAGGGTACGATTTGTTTAAGAATAAGATAGAGTCATCTGTTGAGCAATTGTCCGCAATGATTAACTTACAACCATTGCTATATTTAATAACACTAGGTAAGAATTTTTCTAAATACTCTTTTCCATTGTAATTGAGAATGACAACTGCTACATCGCTCATCTAGAACATACCTCCTAAGTCAAGCCCTGGAATATTAGGTATTAGGCCTTCTGTATTTTTCTTCATTTCTTCTTTTGCAAGCCCTTCCACTTCTTGGATTGCTTTGTTGACTGCAGCCACTGTTAGGTCTTGGATCATTTCTCTATCCTCTGGTTTGATGATATCTTGATCGATATCTATAGATTCGACTTGCTTCAGTCCATTGACAGTGACTTTGACCATTCCTGCACCTGCTTCTCCACTGGCTTTTATATTTACTAAATTGGCCTGAGCTTCTTTTACTTTCGCTTGAACCTCTTTCATCTTGCCCATCATTTTCATCATGTCAAACATAGTTGGATATAATTTTTGGTTAATTGTATTACAGCGTTTGTGCAAAAATGAAGGGATCAAAAGCAAAATCAAAGTGATGTGATCAAAAAAAGTTGTTCAGTTGATAGCTCCTTTTCATAAATGAATAACTCTGAACTGAATAACTATTACCTTCTCATCAATAGTACAGTGCCATTCTTCTGATGGATATTACCTGCTTCATCTTCTATCTCTGCTGAATAGATATAGTTACCTTCTTGAAGGATTTTGCCTTTGCTTCGACCATCCCATCCGACATTCGGGTCTTGAATGTGTGCGATCAATTCTCCCCACCGCGTGTATATTTTTAAGTCAAAATTAACAATATACCTACCTACTACTTTAAACTCACTATTGGTTCCGTTGGCTACGAATGCATTTGGAAAAGTGATGTTTGACCGGTTGGCAATAATTATAATGTTTGATAAGGAATTTGATAGTAGAACATCATTCGGAAGGGCTACGACTTGATAGGTTGCTTTCTGAATATCCTGTATGTTCGAGATGTCAAAAGATGTATTGCTTCCAGTACTAATGACAATGCCATTTTCAATCAATTGGTACTCGCTAACACCAGCACTCCAGCCCTCAAAGGATGTCCAACTCAATGTTGTAACATTGTTTGAGGTGCTCTCGGACAGGTAAATACTGCAAACTTCATTGCTGATGTCTGATGTATTTCCACATTCATCAATATATCCTATTTGATAACATGCTGGTGATACTGTCGGGTTACTCGTGTTGTCAGCATATGTAGGAATGGTCGATATTCCCAATAGCGTAGTAGGAGAATTGATTTGGAATGTGTCTGCAACAAATCCGATAGGATCACTCCATGATATGATTGGGTTTGAACTAGCGTCTATGCTGATTTCCGAGATTGCCGGTGGTGTGTTCAATGATAATGCGGTGGCACACCTGGAGAGTGAAGTGCTGATTGCACCATTGAAGTCAGATACTATTCGATAGCAATATTCTGTATTGCAGATTAGGCCATTGTGGTCATAGTCGATGCTGGTGGTTAGCGTAAACAATTGCGCAAAAGCACCAGTATTGTTATCTAATAATTGCACCTCATGTTCGATAAGTCCAGTCGTCCCACTTCTTATATCTAAGTGATTGGATACATTATTAACAATTACATCTTGTAGGTCAACAGAACATAGGGTATTGGAATAGTCTATAACGGTATTATTGCATGGGTCGAAGGTGGCAATACGAAAACAATAGAAATTGGCGTCAAAGTCTAGATTATCGTCTGAAATTTGAAGAGGTGAAGATGTCAATGGTTCTCTTATATATCGTTGAAAACCATTGATGTTGTCGCTATTCGGTTGGATTTCCAGAAAGTACTGCACGTTTTGAGGTATGGTAAATTCCATGATGGCTTCATCTGTAGAAATCAGTCCAAGACTATTGATGCTTGCAGTTGGAAGTACAGTGACAATTTCTACAGAGGCCGTATTGGTGTTGCAATTATCTTTCGCACCACTATTCACCCCTCTTACACTTATTGAGTAATTTGGTGGGGAAGCGGAGGCGTATGCATATGGTAAGGGGTTATTATTCTTAGCTACCATTATATCTGGACTACCATCCCCATAGTTGACCACATAGTCGTCATAGTTAGTATCTGTAATGTCAACTGCGACTTCCAAGCTACTACAAGTCGATGCAGTGAATTCAGGAGCTATGTTCTCATTTACGACTATTTGGATGCTGTCTCTATCCAAATTTTCATGAACTACGATCAAGTTATATGTACCAGCATCAGTGTAGGTGACGGTATGTGCAAGCTCACTAGCAGCGATATTATCATCCACAGGGTTGCCACTTCCTCCATCAAAATAGACATTGCAAGGACATGGAATCGTTGGTATTATGACAACATCCAATGTATTACACCCTTCTATAAAGTCTACTTCAAATCTCATTCGAGCACTTTGAAATTGTCCAAAGCTTAGCTGGCTTGTCAAGACTATTGATAAGAGTGTAAAAAAATATTTGGAATAACTATTTAACAAATTTATACTGTAAGTGTCTTTAAAAATTGCTCTGCGGCAATCATGTCATCATGCAATAGTCGATCATTTTCTATAAACGGCACATCTTTTCTGAAATTGTGAACAAGCTCTTCAAGTTCAGGAGAAGTTTTCGATGGTCTCCTGAACTCTAACGCTTGTGAAGCCGTGATAAGTTCTATGGCTAGTATTGAATACAAGTTGTTAATCAATTTGTAACTCTTGGTAGCTGCATTTGCGCCCATACTCACGTGATCTTCCTGCCCATTAGAAGAGACAATCGAATCTACTGATGCGGGTGAACAGATTTGTTTATTTTGACTTACCAATGAGGCAGCGGTGTATTGCGGAATCATCAGTCCAGAATTGAGTCCAGGATTGGCCACTAAATAGTTGGGTAGTCCTCTTGATCCTGAGATCAATTGATACGTACGCCTTTCAGAAATACTTCCCAATTCAGCCATAGCGATGCAGAGAAAATCCATGGTGATCGCTAGCGGCTGTCCGTGGAAATTACCACCTGAAATTATTTCATCTTCATCTGGAAATATATTTGGATTGTCAGTGACACCATTGATTTCTCTTAGAAAAACATTGCGTATATGCTCGATAGTGTCATGTGTTGCACCATGAACCTGAGGAATACATCTAAAGGAATACGGATCTTGAACGTGTTGCTTGGGTTGCTTCATTAGTTCACTTCCTGCTAACAAATCGCATACTTTTTCAGCAACTGCAATTTGACCTTCCTGTTTCCTAATTTTGTGAACAAGTGGGCTGAAGGCTTCGATTCTGCCATCAAAAGCATCTACAGAAAGAGCACTAATTGTGTTGGCTAGTGCCAACAATCGATCAGATTGCATCAACGCCCAGACTCCGTATGCGCTCATCAGTTGAGTTCCATTAAGTAGTGCCAAGCCTTCTTTTGACATGAGTGCTATGTTGTCCCATCCCATATTTTTGTTTAGCGCTGCACCAGATATTCTCTTGCCTTGATGAAGTACTTCACCTAAACCGATTATTGGAAGAGAAAGATGAGCAAGTGGTGCTAAGTCTCCCGAAGCTCCTAAAGAACCCATCTCGTAGATCACTGGATATACCTCATTGTTGTACATGTCAATCAATCTTTCAACTGTAGCCAACTGGATACCAGAATGTCCATAAGAGAGAGATTGAATCTTTAGCAAAAGCATGAGTTGTACAATCTCTTTGGAGACTTCACTCCCAGTACCACATGCGTGAGATTTCACCAAATTATACTGAAGTGTTGATAAATCTTCCTTGGGGATATTTTCATTATACAGCGAGCCAAACCCAGTATTGATTCCATATATGGGATCGTCAGATTTTTGAATTTTTTGATCTAAGTAGGAGCGACATTTAACGATTTTATTTTTAGCACCTTGCGAAAGTTCTAGCTTGGTTTTATTCCTAACCAATGATTCTATATTGACAATGTTAAGCGTTTGATCGCTGATTTGGTGCACTGATGCCATTTACGATTGTTGTATGTGTTTGATAATGTCTTTTGATGATAATGCGTTCTGTGTACCGCTTCGCATATCTTTGATTGTGTATTTACCAGTTTCTACCTCTTCACTACCCATCAATATTACAAAAGGAATGTTTTTCTTGTTAGCGAAGTTCATTTGTTTTTTAAGTTTCGCTTCTTCTGGATACAACTCTGACTTAATACCTGCCGCTCGCATTGCCGCCAACAATGAGATATGATGAGACAACGTATCTTCTCCAAAATTCACAATGAGCGCTTCAGATGAGGAGGTTGTTTCTTCAGGGAAAATATTCAATTCTTCCATGACGTCATAGATGCGATCTACTCCAAAGGAAAAACCAACTCCAGACACATCTTTCAACCCAAATACTCCAGTAAGATCATCATAGCGCCCACCACCACTCACACTTCCAATACTCACATTATTGACCTTGACCTCAAAGATAGTACCCGTGTAGTAGGAGAGGCCTCTTGCTAGTGTAAAGTCCAGGTCTAGGTTGGTCTTTTTCACACCAAACTGATTTAAGTATTTCAAAATTCTTTTAATGTCGTTAAGCCCTTCTTCTCCTGCTTCATTTTTATCAAACAAATGCTCTAAAAAAGTGATGTTTTCTAAAAGACTTCCTTTTTGAGATAGGATAGGAGTCAGCTTCTGAAGTGATGCATCATCAAACCCTTTATCTTTTAGCTCATCCAGTACTTTATCTAGACCAATTTTGTCAAGCTTGTCAATAGCAACGAAAAAATCTGATGCTTTGCCACCAACGCCAATATGGTCTACTATTCCGCTGAGTATCTGACGGTGATTAATCATGATCTCAAAGTCCTCGATACCTAATTGTGAGAAGACTTCATTAATCATCAATATAATTTCAGCTTCACATAGCAGTGATTTTGTACCTACTACATCAGCATCACATTGATAAAACTCACGATACCTACCCCTTTGTGGTCGATCAGCTCTCCAGACAGGTTGTATTTGATATCGTTTGAATGGAAAAGCAATATCCTGTTGATTCATTACCACATACCTGGCAAAAGGAACAGTAAGATCATAACGCAGCCCTTTTTCCGCAATTATTGGAAGTAATTTCTTTGATCCATTTCTAAAATCTTCTTCGGACGCTTTTGATAGATAATCCCCTGAGTTAAGAATTTTAAAAACAAGTTTGTCACCTTCATCACCATAGTTCCCAGTGAGTACCGAGAGATTTTCCATAGTAGGTGTTTCGAGCGGCATGAAACTATATTTTTCAAAGACATTCTTGATCGTACCAAATATGAAGTTTCGTTTGCCCATTTTTTCTGGACCAAAATCTCTAGTTCCTTTTGGAATAGTTGGTTTTTGACTCATTATATTTACCCAATTTAAAGTCTTGCTTTATGAAGCACTATATTAGCACTCCGTTTTGAATATTCACTTATTTGCCTCCTCAAATATCTTGTGCAGCACTAGTGATTTACACAAAATTACAAAAATCGAAGTAAAGTTTTCTACTTTAGATTTAATCGTTTACATTTGCACCTCATTTGATTAATCGTTTAGAAAATGGCTGTAACAAGACTAAAAAGAAAAGCAAAAAGAAATAAGCAAACTGCTTCTATTAGGAGAGCTACTATCAAGCAACTTACAGCGAAGCCTGTAGTGAAAAACATAGATGTAGAAGAAGTAAAAGCTAGCTTTGCATCAGCTCCTAAGAAGGCGGCTGTCAAAGTAAAGAAGGAAGAAGCTCCGAGCTCCTCTGCTAAAGCTTCGGCAAGCTCTCAGAAAGCAGAAGCCGCTCCAGTAGAAGAAGTGAAAGAAGAGAAGAAAGCTGCTCCAAAAAAGCCAGCTGCTAAAAAAACTGCTCCCAAGAAAGAAGCTAAAGCTGCTCCAAAAAAGCCAGCTGCTAAAAAAGCTGCTCCTAAGAAAGAAGCTAAAGCTGCTAAGGAAGAGAAATAATCTCCAGTAGAAATAAATAAAAGCCCTGTTCTCAAATGATGTGATCAGGGTTTTTTTATGCCCTTTTACCAAGCTCTATTACCTGCATATTGCTGATTTTTTTATCATTGAGATCAAACCGAATTAGGGTTTTAATTTGATGAAATCCATGTTTTCCACATGCTCCAGGATTAATATGAAGCAATCCATTCATATTGGAGTCAGAAATTACCTTGAGTATGTGTGAATGTCCACAAACAAAAATGTCTGGCATTATCTCTAGAAGCTTTTGCTTGACTTTTGGAGTGTATTTTGGGGGATAACCTCCAATATGGGTTAACCAAATTTTGAAGCCTTCTCTTTCGAATAACTGTTCTTCAGGATATGTTATTCTTATTGCTTGATTGTCAATATTCCCATGAACTGCGACCAGAGGTTTGAAACTGGCAAGCTGATCACAAATGCTTATATCTCCAATATCACCGGCATGCCAGATTTCATCACATTCCGAAAAGTGATCAAGTATTTTGGAATCGAGATAGCTGTGCGTGTCAGAGAGAAGTCCTATTTTCATAAGTGATCAAACATAACAATGAAGTCTCTTAGATTACTATTTCAATGAGGATTTTTTTACGCGCACCAAACGAAATTTCTCATAGAAGTGAAGTGAGTTATAATATTCTTAACCCTTTTTGGAAGTTCAACAATCTATGGGTTCGATTCAGTGCTAATCACGGCCAATTATATAGTGTCTCTAAGAAAACAGGTCATCTTTCACAAAATGAGTGATTTTCGATGAGGTTTCAATTTTCTTTCTATGAGTTGATGCCTGAGCATCAATCGATTAGAAATAAATTGAAAGATCGCGAAAAGCAACATTTTTGATTTTGAGGTGTTTTCTTAGAGACACTATATAAGCCAAAGACACTAACCGAATGGGGTTTTAACACCAACTTCCGTGCTCAATTAAAAAAACTTTTAGACTATGATCTAAGCTATAATCGAGAATATAGTAGTTCAGGGTATGTGTGGTTAGATGATGGTATTGCTCAAGCTAATGGATTAGAAGATGTTCGACTAGTTGGTAAAAGAAACATCAAACGAATCAATAATGTCTTAGGAGTGAATTATGTTTTCAACAACAAAATGTGACTCAATCTGCGGATTTGACATAAATTGGAGCAGGATCCGATATCTCCAATTTCAAGAATTGCAGGAAGATGGAGACCTTTTCCCTATTTCATATGGTGGTCTGGATGAAGATGAGGAAGCGAGACATGATCAAACCTTCAATGCATTTAACATGAACTTAACCTACTCTTGGCAAATTGCTCCAGGCAGTTCTGTGACAACGGTTTGGAGAGAGGGATTACAGTAGATTCCAATGATGTGAATGCACATTTTTTTGAGAATTTGGAAAACATCCAGAAGTAACCTCAATCCAATATTTTTTCTATTCGGCTGACTTATTTTTTAGACTATCTCACAATAAAAAATAGTTTTTAATAGAGCCGATTTGTGCCATACGTGTATATTTGAGTAAAATTATATGCATGGCACTTTCACCATCTAACATGCTATCTCTAGGAGTGACAGCTCCAGATTTTAGTTTACCTGACACCATTTCTGGAGGAACATATTCCTTGCAAGACCTCAAAGGAGATCAAGCGACTTTAGTAATGTTCATATGCAATCATTGTCCTTATGTGAAACATATAAGAGAGGAATTGGTGAGTTTGTCAAACGATTATAATCCTAGAGGAATAGGGCTTGTTGCCATTAGTAGTAATGATGTCGAAAATTACCCAGAAGATTCTCCAGAATTGATGAAGGATGAGGCTCGGAAATATGGATATTCATTTCCATACCTCTATGATGAAACTCAAGAAGTGGCTCAGGCGTATCAAGCGGCTTGTACTCCTGACTTTTACATTTTCAATAGCGAGATGAGCCTTGTATATCGCGGGAGGTTGGATGATTCCTCACCGGGAAATGGCATACCCCTAACAGGAAGTGATATACGTCAAGCTCTCGATGACCTAATAGCTGGGAATCCAGTGAGTCAGGAACAATTCCCAAGTGTGGGCTGTAGTATCAAATGGAAAGAATAATATGAAGATAATAGAATGTCCTAGAGACGCCATGCAAGGTTTGCATGAATTTATCCCTACGGAAAGTAAAATATCATACATCAATCAGCTATTGAAGGTTGGGTTTGATACCATTGATTTTGGGAGTTTTGTGTCCCCAAAAGCCATCCCTCAATTGAAAGATACGGCAGAAGTTTTGAGAGGACTGGACTTAAGTAATACATCTTCTAAGTTATTGGCAATAGTCGCGAATGTTCGTGGAGCGGAAGAAGCCGTAACACATAAAGAAATTACCTACTTGGGTTTCCCCTTCTCTATATCAGAGACTTTCCAACAACGCAATACCAATAAGTCAATCACCGAAGCACTTAACACATTAAACGAAATTCAGGAACTTTGTGTAAAACACAGCAAGGAATTGGTGGCATATATATCAATGGGGTTTGGTAATCCATACGGTGATGCCTATGACCCTGAAATTGTAGCACAGTTTACTGATATACTGGCTAGTCTGGGAGTCAAGATAATTTCATTAGCAGATACGATAGGTGTGTCTGAACCGATCAGCATACACTCATTATTTACTACGCTCAAACAAGCACATCCAACTATTGAGTTTGGTGCTCACCTTCACTCCAATCCAAATACGGCTATTGAAAAGATCGAAGCTGCCTATGATGCTGGTTGTAGGAGATTTGATGGAGCTATCAAAGGCTTTGGAGGATGTCCAATGGCTAAGGATGATCTTGTGGGGAATCTAGCCACTGAAACAATGCTTTCTGTTTTCAAAAAGAAAGAAGTATCATTGCAGCTTGATCAAGAAGCTTTTGATAAAAGTTTGTTGATGGCAGGGGAAGTTTTTCCTGTTTAATTTGATATTATATCAATTTGAAAATTCAGTAATTTCAAACATTAAACTTCAAACTTATAATAAAATGCAACAACCAGAATCACTGAATCAAGTAGCCGAGTTTCATAAAACCTTCAAACACCCCGTGTTGGATGAACCAACTATTCCTAGTGAGAAGAGATCAGCATTGAGAGTTGAGCTAATAGCGGAGGAATTGAAAGAATTAGAAGAAGCCATTAAGGACAATGACTTGGTAGAAGTAGCTGATGCACTTTGTGATATCCAGTATGTACTCTCTGGTGCGATTCTAGAATTTGGAATGGGAGATAAGTTCAAAGAGCTATTTGATGAAGTACAGCGATCTAATATGAGTAAGGCATGCAATTCTGAAGAAGAGGCACAAGCCACAGTCAATCATTATGAGAACAACAAACAGACTCCATGTTATTATAAAGAGATAGATAGTAAATGGTTGGTTTATCGTACCGCTGATGAAAAAACCCTGAAGTCTATCAACTACTCTCCAGCTGACTTGAGTAGCATTTTGAATAAGTAGTTGATAACTAATATTCTTCTACATATCTTTAGTATTCTAAATATAAGCTATGCCAAAGGGAGAACATTTTAAAAAAGAAAACCCCAGAATACATCAGGTTTCTTTTAAGGTCAATAAGACTGAACTTGATATATTGCAGGGTAAGGTCAAAGAAGCTAATGTGTCCATACCAGAATGGATTAGACAACATATAACGTCTGATGGTTCAGCGGGACAAGTTGTGGCTAAGAAAAAGGCAGCTCCTAAAAAGGCTAAAGCGAAAAAAGTTGAGGGACCAACAGACGGAGTGCACAAAGGGGAACAGACTTCCTTGTTTTAATACGCAATAGCACACTTATTGGAATTTGAGTTTTCTGGTAATTCTAAAAATGATATAACTTCCAATGATGGTGATAGCTCCAAATATTATGGCCTTCAAAAATTCTCCATATAACCAGAATCCAGTAGTAAATAGCGCACTAAATACAGTCACACATCCCGTGACCATGCCTGCAAATTCTAGTGGAAATTGTCCTTCCTCCTTTTCAATAATTACTCCATCCAGTTTGGCATCATCGATTACCTTATTCCATCCAAATGCCGAAGGTTTTATCTTTTGATAAAAACCACGCAATGTGGATTTATCAGTTTCTGGAGTAAGATAGGTTGCTATGATCCATGTGATTGTTGTTAACAAGGCGCCTAAGACGGTCTTTTGCCAGGCTTCAAGTGCCCAAATACCAAGTTGATCATGAATGAAAGTCAAATATATAGCAAACACTAATGATGCGATCATTGCAATAATTTCAGTATAGGCATTGATTCTCCACCAAAACCAACGTAGTATATAGATCGCACCTGTTCCTGCGCCAAGTAGTAGCAGTATATTGAAGGCTTGTGTAGCGTCAGTTAAGATCAGCCCTAATCCCAAACCAAGTAGCATAGAAAGGATCGAGAATATCCTAGCTGCACTTACTAATTCTTTATCATTGGCAGTCGGTTTGATAAATCTTTTATATAAATCATTGACCAAATAAGAAGCTCCTAAATTGAGTTGCGTAGACATGGTAGACATAAAGGCTGCAATTAGTGATGCAGCTACCAAGCCGAGTAGACCTGTAGGGAGCAATGTGAGCATCGCTGGGTAGGCAACATCATGCCCCAGTTTGTCTACAGGTAGATTTGGGAATGCTGCCTGAATATCTGTGAGGTTAGGATAGACGATAAGTGATGCCAATGCTATCAATATCCACGGCCATGGTCGCAAAGCATAATGGGCAATATTAAAGAACAAAGTTGCGGACATCGCATTTTTCTCATCTTTAGCAGAAAACATGCGCTGCGCAATATATCCCCCACCTCCAGGTTCTGCACCAGGATAATAGGATGCCCACCATTGCACAGCAAGCGGTACTAGCAGAATAGGAATCCAATTTGATGGTTCATTAAAGTTGGGCAGAAAGGACATTTTACTGATAACAATTTCATTTTGAAATAACTGAGCCATACCGCCTACTTGCTCTAGGTCGAGCAAGTACCAACATGCCCAGACTGAACCTATCATTGCAATAGTGAATTGGACAAAGTCTGTCAAGATAACAGCCTTGAGCCCACCCATAGTGCTGTATACTAATGTGATAGAACCTGTGATAAGCAGCGTTTGCCATCCAAGCAGTCCAAGCATAATCTCGCCAAACTTCACGGCAGCTAGAGACACAGTTCCCATCACAAGGACATTGAAAATGAGTCCAAGGTATAATGCGCGAAATCCACGTAGAAATGCTGCTGGTTTTCCACTATACCGCAACTCATAGAATTCTATATCGGTAAGTACTTTTGACCGCCTCCAAAGTTTGGCATAAACGAATGTGGTTAACATCCCTGTGAGCAGAAAGGCCCACCATCCCCAATTTCCTGCAACGCCTTGTTCTCTCACTAGTCCAGTGACCAAGTTGGGTGTGTCAGCTGAGAAAGTTGTCGCAACCATAGATATACCAAGTAGCCACCAGGGCATATTTCTACCAGATAGGAAGAAGTCTTCAGAGTTTTTGGAAGACTTTTTAGAGACTAAGTATCCGATTGATAAATAAATGATAAAAAATGCAATGATAATTGCCCAGTCTAATATTTCTAATTTCATCTGGATAATAATGAAGTTGTAAACACTGTGAATATGTAACCTGTAAAATGATAACAACTTGAAAGATATGCCAGTTAAGGTATAACTAGGCTATATAGAGTTGATTAATTCAACAATTCAAGCACATTCAGCTAATGAATGCTTTAAATTATTAGGTAGATTAAGCCATAGACAAGTACTCTTTGCCTAACTTTTCAATGTTATCTATTATTTTTCTTGATTGTTTTTCTGAAGGGTTTTTTAATCCAATTACATATTGTCCTAAAAGGCTTCTATTTATTCCTGCATAAACGGCAAAGCCAGACACGTTTAAAGTGTTATATTCTTTAAACAACTGCTTTACATCAAGTTTAAGCTCAATATTGACATCCTTCAATTCTGATACATCGATCTCATCTTCATCGCATACCTCAATAAATAAGGCTAAAGACTCATTTAACCCCTCTTTCAACTCATCCATACTATCACCTACAGTAGAGGCTGCTACAGCTCCATTATAGTCAATGTAAGCACTGAAACCAGTGTTGGTTTTTTCTACAATTGCGTTGATGGTTTTCATTTCTGTAAAATTAGTTATTAAATTAAATGGTTCTACCACGAATTTAATGGAGATCGCATTTGAAGGGCGGAAGATTCAGCGTTTATATTCTCAGAAAAAATAGGGTGAGCGTGAAAAGCAGTAATTATATAGATTTTGTAATTGCCTAACCGCAAGGTACGCTATGTTTTACGCTAAGGTCGCAAAGAAAACCCTTGCGACCTTAGCGATTCTTTTGCGTTCTTTGCGGTTAAATACATTGTTATTGTTGTATGATACGAAACATAGATAAAAATGAAAACCACTAAAATAACAAAAGAAGGTAAGGATTGCTATGGTTGCACTGATTCTGATCATTTCCAGTGATTTAGGAGCGCAGGATAAGATCATTGAGTTTTACCCAACCGTAGGTATAACATGGAGAAGTACCGCCATGAATTTTTTCAATTTTGATGCAGTCATTCCAGATGATTATGGCAGACCTTATGATTATGAAAGAAGTGTACAAGGAGTTAGTTTAAATATTGGCTTACAGGTTCAATTTTTGAAGTAATGGATAAACTCCAGTTAAACGCTCTCCCTTTAAATGCTTCACAAGCTGTTCATCGGTAAACTGTTCATTCATAACGTTTGCTCTTAAAATCTTTAAATGTTCCTCCTTTCATTCTATGCTGACGATATAAATAGTGTCTCTAAGAAAACAGGTCATCTTTCACAAAATGAGTGATTTTCGATGAGGTTTCAATTTTCTTTTTATGAGTTGATGCCTGAGCATCAATCGATTAGAAATAAATTGAAAGATCGCGAAAAGCAACATTTTTGATTTTGAGGTGTTTTCTTAGAGACACTAAATAGGGGTCACAGCAATATGCAGGCATATAACCGCTTTTTTTACCCTTACTCCAGTGAACGGCAAAGACATCTTCTCTTCCTCTGAAAAGTGAACGATAAAGAGTGATATGATTCAAATTCGATCTCATCGATTTGGTATA
>Ga0209634_1000962_pt1 | contig 21760 bp, 22 predicted proteins | sample LinPmetageLP40_FD_184043 | JGI IMG/M metagenome (GOLD analysis project Ga0209634, IMG submission 184043) | Marine viral communities from the Pacific Ocean - LP-40 (SPAdes) (version 2) | ecosystem: Environmental > Aquatic > Marine > Oceanic | place: Pacific Ocean | collected 2010-08-26 | reverse complement strand
TAATAGTCCTGGAGCAGAATCAACAGCTGAAGAAACTGAAGATGATGACGACTCAGGATTCTTTTCTTGGTTTTCAAGTGATGATAGTGAAGATGAAGACCAAGCTCCTTTAGTAGCAAATAAAAACAAATCTATGCTACACAGAGAAATGTATGATATACATAATGCTGTTCAGGGATTAGTAGCTAAAGATAATTCATCTAAATCACCCCCAAAATTCTTTAATTATATTAAAAGAGTACAAGATGAAAGTGGAGCAACATCATCATCTTCAAGTAAAAGATTTAAAAAAGCAATATTTGTTGTACCTGTTAAAGCTGGAGATGATGACCAAAGTGAATCACCACAAGTTTATATGAAATACGGAGCTTTAATGGCTTTTATCCAATCAAAATTACTTTTATACTCAAAAACCCCTAAATCTACCCCAATAGTTAGTTTTGATATGAATTTTGATGATTTAGATGATGATGATAATGTAGTCTTAACATTCCCAGGACAATTCTCAGCAAACCCCCAAGTTTGTTTAATACCTTATACTAATTGTGCAAATCCTGATGGAGATGATTTAACTTTACCATCTTCTCAATTAAATGATGTATTAAGTGAAATTAAAGATACATTCTTATATAAAGATAGTATTTACTTAATGAGATTAGCTAATATTATGGTAAATATTAAATACATAGAATCAACATTAACATCATTGCTCCCAACAGAAGGAGAAGGTGATGTTAGTTTAATTTCTTATTTACAATCATTAAATAAAGGTATAATAGAAGCTTTAGGAAATATAAATAAATGGGATTGTCGATTATCTCAAGAAGGAGGAAGAATTCAATTTATAGAAGATATACCTCAAAGATTTGGAACATTTCCAACAGAAGAAACATTTACTAGATTTAATGTTTTTGGTGTTAAACCTGGAATCGAGGGAAGTTTCATTAGAAATATTAATTTAACAGCTGATTTATCTAATGATTTTGCAACTATGATATCTATAGGAGCTCAAGCAGATTCAAATCAAATATCAGGAAATGCAACTTCATTTTCAAATTATAATGCAGGTTTAAAAGATAGAATAATTCCAGAAAAACTATCATCACCTTCTGCTAAAAAAGAAGAAGAAGATACTCCAACACCATCTGAGCAATTAATAGAAAACTTTTTAACTAATATTTTTGATAGTAATAGTAATAAATCAGAAGCTAAATTATTAGAAACTGTTTATGGTAAAGCAGATGATAAACCATCATTTATTAGTGAAAATGTTAATACTCTTACAGCCTTTAATGATACACATGCTGAATTATTATTAGGTATATTATGTAGTCAACCTCAAGAAGGGGACCAAATATTACAATCTCCATTTTTCTTGCCTTTTAATTTAAGCTTAGAAATGGATGGTATATCAGGTATTAAATTATTTCAAAAGTTTTTAATGACAAATGATATTTTACCACCTTCTTATCAAGATGATAATGTAGATTTACAAGTAACAGGAGTAAATCAAAAAATTGATTCCGGTGGTTGGATAACAAAATTAGATACTTTATCTACACCAGCAAATAAAGCACCAGGTACTCCATCAAGACCAGCTGAAATGGTATCATCTCAAGCTCAACAACAAACAACCACAACATCAACACCACTTCCACCTACTACAATTGCTCCTGACGTACCACCAGAAAACCCAACAGACCCAACAAGACGTGAGGCTATGAAATCTTCTTATGATGCTGTATTTAATAGAGACGGAGAAATAAGTGGTATGTGTGCTCAATGGACTTATAATTTAGCCCTTAACTATGTAAAATATTTAAATGGTAAATCACTTTCAGGTAATAAATTAAGAGCTGGAGGTAATGCTAATAATAATAATGAATATTATAAAAATTTAACAGCACAAGGATATACTAAAACAATTTCTACAGGCTTATCAAAAGCAAATTTAATTGCAAAAATTAATTCAACTGTTTGGGGTTATGGCGATGTGGTAGCTTATTATGCTAACGACTACTCAGGAACAGGATCTGATACCCACTACAAATATGGACATACTCAAATTTATGTAGGTGATATTAACACATCAGGGTGGTCAACATCTAAAAAAACAAATTATAATACTAGTTTTCCATATAATTCTAGAATAAGTTTTAATTGGAATTTATTAGTGTTTAGAGCACCAGAAACCGCAGGATAAAATGTATATACCAAAGAATAGAATATTAACCAATCAGTATACCGATGACAATAAGTTAATGGTAAAATCCACCCAGGAATATTATAGGGGATTTTATTATAAACAATTTGATGGTAAGTATTTTACTGGGAAAACACCAAATGATCTACCTAATAATGAATTAGTTCCTATAGAAGACACAGCTACAACATTCCTCCCAGATTCTATCCAAAATTCTATAGCTTATGGAGATTATCCAACAATATTTGATGATTTAAATACTCCGGGGTATGATCAAGGTATGGTAGTAGATTATGCTAGATTACAAGGTATTAATTTAGATGAAGCCGCAAGAACTCTAATTCCTAATCAAGCTTACCCTGAACCTACTATAGATGATTATGAGTTAGGACAATTTACAAGGTATTTTTGTGTAAAAGTTAATCAACCAATATACCTAGAATTAAATAAAGAAACCTATGAAAAAATAAGGGATAAAGATGTTGCTTATTTATGGCAACCTTACACTCCATTTAAAATTCAATGGACTATAGTAGGCGATAGAGAAGAAGTTAAACAAACAAACAGAAATATAGTTTTACTTCAAGAAAGAGATAATAAAAGGATTGGCCTATCTTCATTTCTAAAAAATAATTATACAAAATTCTACCTATAATTTGGTTTAATTAAATTGTTTTCTTATATTAACCCAAAATAAAAGTTATGTTTTGGTTAGTTGAATCCGAAGAACAGTTAGAAAAATTTTATCATAGTGGGTATAAGGAGGCATTTGTTGAAGTTATTCCCTATAATAATAGGATTCACCCTACAAAGAACGAAATTTGTGCCGTTTATATTCGACCGTTGTTAGCGACGAAAGGATTTATTATCCCCATATGCCATGGGGAAACATTGACAGTTGATATAGACAACGTTAAACACGTATTAGACAGATATAATAAACTATATGTACGTGATAAAAAGGAATTTCTACATTATTTTCCACTAAAAACTCTTTATGACATAACATTAAATTCTCATACGTATATACAACAATGGACACAAACCCACTCCTACTTCTACAGCAAAATGGAGGAAAAAAAAGATATAAATAAAGTAATTCCTATAGTTAAACACTATGAATATTGTGAGAATTTATATAATGAACTTAAATTAAAAATCAATGAACCAACAAATGAATTCAACAACACAAAAACTACAGTGGTATTCAACGCCTTGGAGCGAAGTGGAATACGAGTTAATAGAGAAGAATTTGAATCGCACTTTCACGCTATCAACGACGAATTCACCTACACGCAATACAACTTTAAAACCCTTACAGGAAGACCAAGTAACAAATTTAAAGGAGTAAATTATGCCGCGCTTAACAAAGACAACGGAAGTAGAAAATCTTTCATCCCTTCTAATGGTACTTTTATTGAGTTCGACATTGGGGCTTATCATCCTACTCTTCTATCTAAGTTGGTTGGTTATGACTTTGGTGGTAAAGATATTCATATGGCCTTTGCAGAAATGTATGGCGTGGATTACAAAAAAGCTAAAGAGCTAACATTTAAACAACTATACGGAGGAGTATTCGATCAATATAAAGATCTGGAATTTTTTAAGAAAGTTCAAGTATATACTGATGAGTTGTGGGCTCGCTTTCAAAATGAAGGCTACATTGAATGTCCTATTTCAAAGTATATTTTCTTTAGGGATGAATTAGAAGATATGAAACCTCAAAAGCTATTGAATTACTTACTACAAAACTTGGAGACGTCATATAATGTCTGTATATTGTGGGAGTTATTAAAGTTATTGAAGAACACGCAAACTAAATTGGTACTTTACACGTATGATAGTTTCCTTTTTGATTTTAGTGAAAATGACACAGGTTTGTTAGATAAAATAAAAGATATTTTTAAACAACATAAGTTACAAATAAAAACTAATTATGGAAACACTTACGATTTCAAATAAATCCCGCAATATGTATACTGTAGACGACTTTCAGGAGTTGAATAACTTAAACTTTGCAGATTTGAACAACAAATTATTTTGTACTTTTACAACACTTGAAGAGTTAGATGAATTACTAGAACGTATATCAACTACATACTCAATTCTGTATAAAAAAATATTTGTATTGCACATTAAAAGCAATAATGAGTATGTTTGTACTTATAATATAGAGCAAGGAAATACCGAGGGTCTACCAGCTAATACAATTATGGTACACCGTAAAAAAGATACTAATACTTTATACACGATTAACGCTTTAAATGAGTTAATTAAAAAACTAAATGGGGGAGTAGTTGATACTAAATTTCCTATAGATTGGCAGCATTACAGGAACACAGTTCTCCTAACTCAACATGATGAGTTAAAGCAACTAAAAACAAAAATATTTAAGATTATTGAACTATAGTTTGGTGGTTTAAATATTGGTTCGTATATTAATATAGTTATTAAATAAAAAAAGTTATAAAACATGGATTTAAATGCAATTAAACAACGTCTGAATGATTTTCAAAAGCAGGCGAACAGTTCTTCAGGTGGTCAGCAAAAGCAACTATTCTGGAAACCATCAATAGGTAAACAAGTCGTAAGAGTTGTTCCTAATAAGTACAACAAAGAATTTCCTTTTACAGAGATGAAATTTTATTACGGAATTGGTAGTAAAAGAGTAATGGCATCTCCTTCAAATTGGGGTGAAAAAGATCCAATTATGGAATTCGCTAAACAATTACGTCAGACAAATGATAGAGAAAATTGGAGATTAGCTAAAAAGTTAGATCCTAAAACTCGTATATTTGCTCCAGTAGTAATAAGAGGTGAAGAAGCTGAAGGTGTTAAATTATGGCAGTTTGGTAAAGAAGTATACCAAGAATTTTTAAATATGGCTGCTGATGAGGAAATTGGTGATTATACTGATATTGTAGGAGGTAGAGATATTAAATTATCAACAGTAGGCCCAGAAACAACTGGTACTCCTTATAATAAAACTTCAATTGGCCCTTCATTAAAAACATCTACTTTGTCAGATGATGAAACATTAGCTAGTTCTTTACTAAATGATCAAGCTGATCCAATGAAAGTATTTAAACCACTTTCGTATGATGATATGAAAGCTTCACTACAAGAATTTATAAATCCTGAAGGTGAAGAAGAAGGTGATATAGTTTCAGAACCAGCTGTTGCTTTTGACAGTGATCAGAAAAAATCAAATTATTCATTAGATACTACAGCATCAACAGTTAAAAAATCAAAAGGACAACAATTTGATGATTTATTCTCTGATGACAAAAAATCTGACGATTTACCCTTTTAAAAAATAAATATGGCAAGACCTAAAAAATCACTATCGGAGGCAGTCTCCTCAGAAATCAAATCTAAATTTAATTTAGATGGGTTTAAAGTTAAAAAAGGACTATCTTCTAAAGCTAAATTCAAGGAGCAAGCATGGATTCCACTTTCTGAAGCTTATCAAAAAGTAACTTCAGTTCCTGGAATACCTATGGGACATATTGTTTTACTAAGAGGACATTCAGATACTGGTAAAACAACAGCATTACTTGAAGCCGCAGTTGAAGCACAAAAAAGAAAAATTCTTCCAGTGTTTATTATTACAGAAATGAAATGGTCATGGGAGCATGCTAAAATGATGGGACTTGAAGTTGATGAAGTAATTGATAAAGAAACAGGTGATGTTATTGATTATACAGGTAATTTTCTTTATGTAGATAGAGAAAGTTTAAACTCAATTGAAGATGTTTCTAGTTTTATTTTAGATTTAATTGATGAACAAAAAGGAGGTAATTTACCTTATGATCTATTATTCTTATGGGATTCAATTGGATCAGTACCTTGTGAAATGTCATTAAAATCAAACAAAAATAATAATGAATGGAATGCCGGGGCAATGTCAACACAATTTGGCAATAATGTAAACCAACGTATAGTATTATCTCGTAAAGAAAGTAATCCATATACTAATACATTAGTTTGTATTAATAAGGTTTGGACGTTAAAAGCAGAATCTCCTATGGGGCAACCCAAACTAATGAATAAGGGTGGTTATGCTATGTGGTTTGATTCTACATTTGTTGTAACGTTTGGTAATGTTATGTCAGCTGGAACTTCTAAAATTAAAGCTATTAAAGATGGTAAACAAATTGAATTTGCTAAAAGAGTAAATATTCAAATTGATAAAAATCACATTAATGGTGTTACTACTAGAGGTAAAATTGTTATGACACCCCATGGTTTTATTTTAGATGATGAGAAAGCACTAAAAAACTATAAAACTGAACAAGCAGAAGCTTGGAAAGCTATATTAGGTGGAGGTGATTTTATTATAGCTGAAGAAGATCAATCATACACAGACATTCAGGATTTTGTAAAAGAACCCGAGTAAATATTAGGATACCCGGGATATTTTTCGTATATTTCGGGTATCAAAAATAATCCACATGAAACAGAAAGAATTACAAAAGCTTCTCGATAATCTCGATGAGCAAGGGAAAGAGACTGTAGAAAGTCAAAGAATTCTAATGATAGATGGTTTAAATCTATTTTTTAGAAACTTCGCAATGATGAATATGGTTAATCCTGATGGAGCTCATATTGGAGGTTTAGGTGGGTTTTTTAGATCTTTAGGAGCTGAAATTCGTAGAGTACAACCTACACAAGTTTACGTAATATTTGATGGAGCGGGATCAGCTAATGCTAGAAAAAATCTATTACCTGAATATAAATCAGGTAGAGATCTTCAACGTATAACTAATTGGGATGCTTTTGATGATTTAGAAGATGAACATGATGCTAAGGTAGATCAAATGGTAAGAATAATTCAATACCTAAAGGTATTACCAGTTAAAACAGTCACATTACCTAAAGTAGAGGCCGATGATATTATAGCATATATGGCTGATATCATCCCTCAAAAACCTGAAGATAAAGTATTTATTGTATCATCTGACAAGGATTTCTTACAATTAGTGAATGAAAATGTTATTGTATATCGTCCTATGGAGAAGGAATTTTATACGGAAGAAACTATACGAGAAAAATATAATATGCACCCCCAAAACTTTATTATCCATAAGACATTATTAGGAGATAATTCAGATAAGGTTAAGGGTGTTAAGGGATTAGGTGAAAAAGGATTATATAAAAAATTCCCTGAATTAACTGAAAAAATCCTGACATTAGATGATGTTTATAAAATTTGTGAAAAAAAATATAAAGATCATGTAGTATATGCTCGTATTATCCAACATTTTTCTGATTTAGAAAGAAATTATAAAATAATGGATTTATCAAACCCAATGCTTGATGAAAATGATAAAAAATACTTAACTCAGGTTGTAGAAACCAATGATTATAATTATATTCCGGATCAATTCGTAGCATTTTACAATGAAGACAAATTAGGAGGAATGATACGTAATGTAGAGTTTTGGGTAAAAGATGTTTTTGAAAAATTAAAGTTATAAAAAAAAAGTTATATGACACTTACAAGTTTAAACCAATATGGTACTCATTTTCAGATAAAAGTACTATCTTCACTATTAACACATAAGGAGTTTTTAGTAAATATTCATGATATTTTAAGTGAAGAATATTTTGACAATCAGGCTCATCAGTGGGTTATAAAAGAAATACTTAGGTATTATGATAAGTATCATACGACACCTTCAATGGATATTTTAAAAGTTGAAATTACTAAAATTGAAAATGAAGTATTAAAATTATCTATTAGAGAACAGTTAAAAGCTGCATATGAATCTTCTGATGATGATTTAGAATATGTAAGGGAAGAATTTTCAACCTTTTGTAAAAACCAACAATTAAAAAAAGCATTACTTAATAGTGTTGATTTACTTAAAGCTGGGGATTTTGATGGTATTAAACACTTAGTAGAATCAGCTTTAAAAGCTGGAAATGATAAAAATGTAGGACATGAATATAATAAAGATATTGAATCAAGGTTTAGAGAAGATGCAAGAAGTGTTGTTGCTACTCCTTGGGAAAGAGTTAATGACATACTTCAAGGGGGTCTCGGAAATGGAGATTTTGGCCTTATATTTGGTAATCCAGGGGGTGGTAAATCTTGGAGTTTAGTAGCATTGGGAGGACATGCTGTTAGAGCTGGTTATAATGTATTACACTATACTTTAGAGTTAGGTGAACAATACGTAGGGAGAAGATATGATGCTTTCTTTAGTAAAATACCAGTAGACCAAATTCTAAATAATAGAGCTAAAATAGAAGAAATTATTCCTGAAATTCCAGGTGAATTAATTATAAAAGAATTCCCAACAGGACGAGCAACAATATCAACAATTGAATCACATATTCGTAAAGTAGAAGATTTAGGAGTTAAAGCTGATTTAATAATAATTGATTATGTAGACTTACTTTCAACAAAGAAACGAACTGCTGATCGTAAGGGAGAAATTGATGATATTTATACAAGCACTAAAGGACTTGCTAGGGAATTAAATGTACCAATTTGGTCAGTTTCTCAAGTAAATCGTGCGGGTGCTAAAGATGATGTAATTGAAGGAGACAAAGCAGCTGGATCATATGATAAAATTATGATTACAGATTTTTGTCTATCTTTATCAAGAAAAGCAAAAGATAAGGTAAATGGAACCGGAAGGTTTCATATTATGAAGAATAGATATGGTATGGATGGTTTAACATTTGGTGTAAAAGCTGATACATCTACTGGTCATTTTGAAGTTCATGATTATAATGCCGATGATTATGAATCTGATGAACCTACTTCAAATAGAAGTCAAGGTGATTTTGATACATTTGATAAAAAAATGCTTTCTAAAGTTGCAAATTCATCTAAATTTTTTGACTTAAAATAATAAAACTAAAAAAGCATTATGGCAAAAACTTCCCTTTTAAAAGAACGTATAGTATATAAACCTTTTGAATATCAAGAGGCATCAGATTATTGGTTACAACAACAACAGGCACATTGGTTACATACAGAAGTACCTATGATGAGTGATGTTAACGATTGGAAACAAAATCTATCAGAAACAGAAAAAAACATAATTGGTACAATTTTAAAAGGTTTTGCTCAAACGGAAACTGTAGTAAATGATTATTGGACCCAATTAGTTACAAAATGGTTTAGAAAACCTGAGGTAATTAAAATGGCTGTTACATTTGGGGCTTTTGAAACTATCCATGCTGAAGCTTATTCTTTATTAAATGAAGAATTAGGATTAGATGATTTTAGTGAATTTTTAGAGGATGAAGCAACAATGGCTAAAATTGATGCCTTAACAACAGTAAGAGATTCACATGATGGTACTCCTAACTGGCACGAAAGAGCTAAATCGTTAGCTATATTTTCAGCATTTACTGAAGGGGTTAATTTATTTTCTTCCTTTGCTGTTTTATTATCATTTAAATTAGATAATAAACTTAAAGGTGTAGGTCAAATAGTTGAATGGAGTATTAGAGACGAATCATTACATTCAGAAGCCGGGTGTTGGTTATTTAGAACTTTAATGCAAGAACACCCTGAATTCCACACACCAGAATTAAAAGCAGATATTGAAGAAGCAGCTTTATTATCATTAAAATTAGAATTAGATTTTATAGATAAAGTTTATGAAATGGGTGATTTAAAAGGATGTCCAAAATACGATTTAGTATCATTTATTAAACATAGAGTAAATACTAAAATGGGTGATTTAGGATATGGACCTATTGTAAATGGTATAGATAAAGATGCAGTACAAAGAATGAAATGGTTTGATAGCCTATCAGCTGGAAAACAACATACTGATTTCTTTGCAAATAGAGTTACTAATTATTCAAAAGGTGTTCAAGATTGGGATGCTAACGCAATATTTTAAATTATGGAAAATAACGCATTACAAGTAGATTATAGTCAATGGGAAGCTGGAAAACAATACCCTGAATGGATGGATGAAATTTCATTAGCAACAATATCTAAAGGATATTTACTACCAGGAGAAACTGTAAGAACAGCATATAAAAGAGTATCAAATGCTTCTGCTATAAGACTTAAAAAACCAGAATTAGCAAATAAATTTTTTAAAATAATGTGGAATGGTTGGTTGGGTTTAGCATCCCCGGTTTTATCAAATATGGGAACTGATAGAGGTTTACCAATTTCATGTTTTGGTGTTGATACACCAGATTCTATACGTGGTATAGGATTAACTAACGCAGAACTAATGAAGTTAACAGCATCTGGTGGGGGTGTAGGTATCTCATTATCACGTATTAGAAAACGTGGAATAGAAATTACAGGAAATGGAAAAAGTGAAGGTGTAGTACCATGGGCTAAAATATTTGATTCATCAATCATTGCTACTAATCAAGGAAATGTAAGAAGAGGAGCAGCATCTGTTAATTTAGATATTGAACATGGAGATATAGATGAATTTTTACAAATTCGAAGACCAAAAGGTGATCCTAATAGACAATGTTTAAATCTACACCAATGTGTTGTTGTAGGTGATTCATTTATGAGAAAATTAGAAGCTAGAGATCCTGAGTCAATGCAAAGATGGGCTACAGTTTTAAAATCAAGAATGGAAACCGGAGAGCCTTATATAATGTATAAGGATAATGTTAACAAAGATAATCCAATTGCTTATAGATTAAATAATTTAGATGTAAGTATGACTAATATCTGTTCAGAAATTACATTATTTACAGATGAAGAGCATTCATTTATATGTTGTTTATCATCTATGAATTTAGCTAAATATAATGAATGGAAAGACACAGATACTGTTGAATTAGCTACTTGGTTTTTAGATGGTGTAATGCAAGAATTTATAGATAAATCTAATGGTAAAGATTCATTAAGAAGAACTCACCAACATGCTAAAAAAGGCAGAGCATTAGGTTTAGGAGTAATGGGTTGGCATTCATTTTTACAACAAAAAGGATTACCATTTAATTCAATTGCATCTACAGCTCATACCCATAACATATTTTCAGATATTAGAGGAAAAGCTGAAAAAGCATCTATGGCGCTAGCTCAAGAATATGGAGAACCTTTATGGTGTAAAGGAACAGGAATGAGAAATACTCACTTATTAGCAATAGCTCCTACAGTATCTAACTCAGTTATTTGTGGTGGAATTTCAGCTGGTATTGAGCCTTTACCTGCTAATATTTACACATTTAATGGTGCTAAAGGAACATTTATTAGAAAAAATAAATCATTACAAGAAATATTAATATCAAAAGGAGAAGATAAAGAAAAATGGTGGGATCAAATGCTAGCTGATGATGGCTCAGCTCAAAATTTACCTGATAATGTTTTATCTCCAGATGAAAAAGAATTATTTTTAACATTTCCTGAAATAAACCAATTAGAATTAGTTAGACAAGCTGCTATAAGACAAAGATATATAGATCAAACACAATCCTTAAATTTATCATTTGATCCTAGCGATTCCCCAAAATGGATTAATCAAGTACATTTAGAAGGGTGGAAATTAGGAATAAAGACATTTTACTATCTAAGAACAGACTCAGTTATTAAAGGAGATTTAGGATCTCGTATGGCTGAATGTGTATCTTGTGAGGGTTAAATACAATCAAAGTTATAAACAATAAACAATAAACAATTCAATAACCAAAAACAACAAAAACAATGAAAAACAATTTATTATTATTATTAGTATCCACATTTTTATTTGTGGCATGTGGGAACAACAAAAATGTAGACCCATCAGTAGCAGGAACTATAACAGATCCTCCTATAGTTAAAACAGACCCAGCTAAATTTACATTAACAGTAATTAACAATACTGATCAAGATATGAAATGGGAACAAAGTTGGGCTATGACAGGGCCAGATTCAGGAGTAGTAGCAGCAGGAGACACAGTTTTATTATCTTCTAACGAAATTGATTCAGACCATATTAATGTTTATCCAATTGCACCTAAAAGTATAGACCAACCAAATCCAGGTAACGGTACTTTTGGTATGCAATATGGTTATGATGGACATATAGCACGTGTATACTGCGATAATGTGTGTAATAAAGGATATCCAACAGCTGATGTACATTATGAAGGTACAAATTGGATATACGCAACTGAATGGTTAAAAGATCCAGCAGTTCAAACTAATACAACTAACACAGTAACTATCACAACTGAAGCTTGGCCTATAACTAAGTAAAAAATAAAAATCATATAGGGGGGTAATATTTACCCCCTTTTATATGTAATTTGTTATGAATAAAGAAGATTTTAAATATCCTTTAAAACAGGAAGGTGTTATTGATGATTTTTATAAAGAAATATTTATAGAAGAAGAATATCATAAGCATGGTTCTAAAGTAAAACCCGGGGATATAGTTGTTGATTGTGGAGCTTTTATTGGGATGTTTTCTCGCTTTGCTTTAGAAAAAGGGGCTAGTAAAGTTTATAGCTTTGAAAGTGAAAAATCTCATTACGACTGTTTAGTAAAAAATACTAAAAATACTCCTAAAATTCTTCCTTTTCATGGTTATATAGATGATAAACATATACCTTTAAAAAAATTTTATAGTATTCAAGGAATTATAGATGATAATTATCTAGAGTATATTGATTTTGTTAAAATGGATATAGAACACCACGAATACCCAGTTTTAATTAATATGGAAAATACAACATTAAATAAAGTTAAAAAGTGGGCAATTGAAATACATTTAGATTGGAAAAATGATGGAAAAAAATATTCTCATGGGTCAGATTTTGATGGTCATAAAGTTAGTAAATTACTTTACTTAATGAATAAATTTTCAACCAATGGGTTTAAATTAGCATATGAACGCCCACATGATTTTTATAATTTAGCAATGTTGTATGCATGGAAGTAAAACATTAATATATTTATAATTACAACCAATAAAAAATAAATAATATGGCACGTAAAAAAGTAATTGAAAAATTAAGCATAGTTAAAAAATCATACAATGCTGCAAAAGCATGGGTAAAAGGTAATGGTATTGAAGGAGTTTTAGGGTTAATCGTAGGATTAATACTTTGGTCTTTTGGATATAAAGTTTATGCAGGATTCGCTTTTGGTGTATTTGCTACACGAAATTGGGATTTACTTAAAAACTGGGTAAAAGGTTTAATAAAGTAATTAATTACACAAATAATTTAAAGGGGGGGATGCATTTTATGTATCCCCCCTATATTTATACCCAACAGGTTTTTCCAACTAAACTCCGTTATATTATGGTTAATTATTTAAAACAAAAATTTATGGCTTTTAAACATATATTTAAAGATGATAATGACATTAATGAAAAAAGTGTCATTGGGTTTTTATCATTTATGGTAATGATAATATTCGCGTGTGCAGACCTTATTACAGGTTATTTTGGAACAGACTTAATTATAAATGAATTTATATATGATTCATTTACTCTTATAACTTTAGGATGTTTTGGAATAGCAGGACTAGAAAAAATATTCGGAAAAAAAGAAAAATAGTATGAAAAAAATATTATTACTGTTATTATGCATGATACCACTCTTAGGTTCTGCACAAGACAGTTGGTTTAATTTAGAAGTACAGTTTGACTTTTATGGACCCACAGAGTCCTTTACATTAATTACTCAAGCTGGAGATACCTTAGTAAACCACACACCATCAGCACCTTATGAATTATACCAAACTATAATTTTTTGTGATACAGGAGATGTTGAAATAGAATTACATGATTCTTTTGGTGATGGTTGGTTAGATGCTCAAAACACATTATCCTATATAAAAATGTCTAATACCTGTCAAGGTATAATATTGGATTTAGCTGCAAATATACCTTTTACACAATTAGATACTGTAGTAAATTTACTAGCTTGCCCTCCCCCAATTTTTGGTTGTATGGACTCTACGGCATTAAATTACGATTCTACAGCTACAGTAGATAATGGGAGTTGTACTTACCCAACACCAATTTCTGGTTGTATGAATCCTTTATCATCAAACTTTAACCCATGGGCTACTGTAGATGATTATTCTTGTTTACTTGGCCCTTCAAGTTGCCCTTCAGGTCAAACTTCCCTACAAATTTTATTTACCCCAGATCAATGGCCACATGAAACAAGTTGGACAGTATATGGAGATTCAGGAGTGGTTTGTGAGGCAACTCAAGGAACTTACTCAGGGGCTACACCAGGAGTTCCAATTTCAACATTTGTTTGTGTTGATGAGTTAATGTTATATGATATAGTAATAATGGATAGTTATGGTGATGGTTTAGGAGGCTCAACATCAGGGGGAACTATGGATGGTAATCTTCAAATATTTGATTGTAGTGGTAATGAATTATTTAATTTAAATGATTCTATTCCTAATTCAAACTTTGGAACTACATTTACATCTCCTCAATTTTTAGCACCAACTGGGTGTACAACAACAAGCCCAACAGAAGGGTGTATGGATCCTTTATTTTTAGAATTTAATCCTCTTGCTGTAATTGATGATACAAGTTGTGTTACTCCAAGAATACAAGGTTGTACAGATCCAAATTCATTTAATTATGACCCCAATGCTAATACAAGCGAAGTAATAGAAGGTTTTTATAATTTACAAATTTTAGATGGTGCTTCTGATGGTTGGGGAGGTACTTGGTTAGGATTAAGACAAGGTAGTTGGGTTTCACCTCAATATAAAATGGGACCTAATGATGGGAATAGTATATCATTCCCAGTTCAATTAAATGCATATCAACCTGTTTATGCTTATGTATTTACAACACAACAATCTATATTATCAATTAGTCAAATAGCCTTTAATTTAACAGGGCCTGAAGGTGATACTATTATAGATGTTATATATTGGGATGCAATTCCATTTCCATTTATTTTAGAATCAGATTCTCTCCCAACATTTGGAGAAACTTGCATACCAGTAATATTAGGTTGTTTAGATTCAACATCATTTAATTATATTCAACCAATAGGAGATCCTTTAATTGATGTAAATACTGACAATGGGTCATGTATACCTGTTGTAGTAGGTTGTATGAACCCGCTAGCATTTAATTTTAACCCAAATGCTAATATAGAGGATCCTTCTTTATGTATACCCGTAGTAGTAGGGTGTATGGATTCAACTTCATTTAATTATAATCCTAATGCAAATACTTCTGGCGCTTGCATACCAGTAGTTTATGGTTGTACTAATTCAACATCTTTTAATTACAACCCTAATGCAAACGTTGATGATAACTCATGTATACCTATTATTTATGGTTGCACTGATCCTACTCAATTTAATTTTGATTCAACAGCCAATACAGACGATGGAAGTTGTATACCTACAGTTTTAGGTTGTACAGACCCAAACCAGTTTAATTATGACCCATCAGCAAATACAGACGATGGGAGTTGTTTACCTTATGTTTATGGGTGTACAGATCCATCTCAATTTAATTATAATCCTAATGCAAATACAAATAATGGTTCATGCATCCCTTTTATTTATGGTTGTATGGATTCTACTCAATTAAATTATGACCCATTAGCAAATACAGATAATGGAACTTGCATCCCCTTTATTTATGGTTGTACTGATCCTCTTTCTATAAATTATAACCCATTGGCAAACACAGATGATGGAAGTTGTATCCCAATATTATATGGATGCACAGACTCTACTTCATTTAATTACAACCCATTAGCTAATACTGATGATGGTTCATGTATTCCAATAGTATATGGTTGTACAGATCCATCAGCCTTTAATTATAATCCAACTGCTAACACAGAAGATTTTAGTTGTATACCAATAGTATATGGTTGTATGGATTCAACATCAGTTAACTATAATCCAAATGCTAATGTAGATAACGGAACTTGTATAACAGCTATATATGGTTGTACAGATCCTGATGCTTCTAATTATGATCCTTTAGCAAATGTGTCAGATTCAACATCTTGCTTATATGATGCAGGTTGTATTGATGGTCCGGGTAACCCATATTGGTTAAATGATCAATGTTATGCTTGGGTAATTGATATAGATAATTATTGTTGTGATAATGAATGGGATCCTACGTGTCAAGAAATGTATAATTACTGTGAAGATGGTTGGCCTGAAGGTGTTAGTATTTGGGAAAATAGTAGAATGGCTAATAGTATTATGGTTTATCCAAACCCAACAAAAAATATTCTAAATATAAAATCTAGTTTAAATGTAACATATTCATTATATGATTTTACTGGTAAAGTTCTTATTGAAAATTCTAGTGAAAATGAAATTAATTTAATTAATTATTCAAATGGTGTTTACTTTTTAACTATAGATTATAATGGGAAAAAATTTAATAAAAAAATTATAAAAAATTAATATGAAGAAATTATTATTAATACTTTTACTTTTCCCCCTAATAGTTTTAGGTCAAAATGACTTTCCAACTAAAGTAAAAAAAGCATTTAAATTTTCTACATTTTATGGAGCTATTAATGGAGGAAATTCTATATCTGATGTAGATGTATTTTCAGTTACTGATGGCTTGCAAACATCAACAATCAAAACCCCTTTTGACTACTCAGTAGCATTAGGAGTTAGAAAAATAGCTAGATTTGGTTATGAAAACAGAGAAAATGTTTTTTATGATGGAACTGAAAAATCTTATTCAGATGCTGCTACAATTGGAAAAATATCTGGTTTTGAATTTTTATTTGAAACTGTGTGGAATAGACAACAAGGAAGATCTTATTTAAATCAAGACTATTTCATGAGGTATGTAGCTGATAAGTGGATAGCAAAAATAGAATTTTTAGAGGATGGTTTTGCTGATATTAGATTTTTTGAAGTATCCCAAAGATATAGATATAAATTAAATAATAAATTTTCATTAAATGTTGGAGCAGTCCAACGTTTATCTGAACCTTATGGTTATGATCCTTTAGAAGAGTGGTTATTATCAAATGGTAATTTACATTATACATTTTTAGCAATACAAGAAGGATATTCAGTAGATTTTAATGATCCTAATAATATTCAATATTTAAACCCTGATGGTAATGTAGTAGCTAGTAGTGTTGATGTTTGGGAGCAAGTAGTAATACCACAAGTTCTATCAGACTATACAGAAAAGAAAAAAAATGAAATAGCGTCACAATTTGAATATTCTTTTGTAGCTGGTTTTGATTATTATCATTATACTAAAGATTTTTGGTTACACTCATGGGGAAATATTATGCCTTATCACATTGATACAAAAAACCGATATAGTTATCACAAATACAATAATGGTCAGTGGATTGATTGGAATGGAGGATTAATATTTGGGTATAAATTTAATAGACATTTGGGTTTATTTTTAGAAGGAAAATACAATAAATACTGGAATAGACAATGGCATGACTTTAGTGTAGGTGTAAATTATATAATATTTTAAAAGAAAATGGCAAAAGAGTTAAATGAAGATTCAGCAGTAAAAGTTAGTTTAAAAACTTTAGGAGGTATCGCAGTTTTAATATTTACCCTTGTAGGTATGTGGTTTACACTACAAGCGGAAATTCAAGAAGCAAAAGAATTACCAAACCCACTACCACCAGATGTGACTAGAATGGAGTATGATATGAAAGACCAATTAATTCGTCAAACTATTATGTCTACCCAAGAAGATGTTGAGGAGTTAAAAGCTCGTCTAATCCGAATGGAAGATAAGATTGACAAACTAAGATAATTACTTATGAAAAAACTGTTAATAATGTTACTGTTAGTTGTGGTATGTACTCTATCGGCGCAATCACAAATAATAGTAACTCATTTTAATGCAGAGTGGAATGGTGCTAATAAAGCAGAGTGGGTAGGTAAATTAACAGACTGTGAAATAGCATATGTTGATATAGCAAAAAATCCAAAATTACAAGTAAAACATAAAGTAGTAGTAGTACCTACAATTATTATATTTAAAGATGGAGAAGAAATAAAAAGATATCAAGCAGATATCTCTTTTAAAATGTTAGCTACTAAAAATGAACTTCAACATGAAATTGACGAAATAATAATGAGTAGTTTTTAAAATTAAGAAATAATGGTATTAAAAATAGGATCAAAAGGAGACATAGTAAAAGATTTACAAGAATTTTTAGAATTAAAAACTGATGGTATATTTGGTAAAGGAACCGAACATGCAGTTAAAATATTCCAATCAAAAATGAGCTTAATAGTAGATGGGATGGTAGGTCCAAAAACTATGGATTTAATGGGCCTAGTAAGCACAGATCTTTCTGAAAAAACATATGTAACTAAAAATGATTTATTGATTAATACTCATTTTTTACCAAAAGGTGAATATAAAGAAGGTGCTTGGAATAATGAATATGTTTTTATTCACCACACAGCAGGATGGCACAATCCTTATAATTGTGTAGATCAATGGGCTAGAGATAATAGAGGTGCGGTAGCAACTGAGTTTGTATTAGGTGGACCTTCAATTAAAGGTAATGATAACAAATATGATGGTGAAGTAGTGCAAGCATTCCCACAAGGAGGATATGGTTGGCATTTAGGTAAAAATGGGTCACAACACATGCACATTCATTCAGTAGGAATTGAAGTAAATAATTTTGGATATTTAAAAAGTGGAAGAACTTATGCCGGGCAATTAGTTGATGACTCTCAAGTAGTAACATTAAGTGAAGCTTTTAGAGGTTTTAAAGAATGGCATAGATATTCAAATAAACAAATTGAAAGTTTAAAAAAGTTAATTTTACATATAGCTGATAGAGATAATATTAATGTTAGAGATGGACTTCCATCTTTAATAAAGAAAAATGGAGCCAAAGCTTTTGAATTTAATGAAGATGCTTATTATGGTAAAGTTAAAGGTTTATGGACTCATACTAATACAAGAAAAGATAAATTTGATATGTTCCCCCAACAAGAACTATTAGATATGTTAGTTAGTCTATAATATAACTTGGATACCGCAAGTTTTGTTTGTATTATACAAGGACAAAAATTATAAGCATGTTAAAATATTTAAAGATAAGATTATTTCCTTTATTAATAGCATTTTCGGCATTATCCGTGAGTACATCAGCTGCCTTCTATTCAGTTAGTGGTTTAAGTAAATTATTTGCTGGAGCAGCCTTTGCAGTTATAGTTATGGCTGCATCTTTAGAAATTGCTAAATTAGTTATAGCATCCCTTTTATACCAATACAGAAAAACAATTCCTAGATTTTTAAAATATTATTTATCTATAGCTTGTTTTGTTTTAATTTTAATTACTTCAATGGGTATTTATGGATTCCTATCAGCAGCTTATCAAGAAACTGCTGCAAAATCAGGAACTATAGATGCAAAAATATCTTTAGTAGAAGTTAAAAGAGATAATGTTAAAGGACAGTTACTCGTATATAACGAAGAAAAATCATCTATTAATGAGGCTGTGTCTAGTTTGAGGACTGGTTTATCTACGAATAAAATACAGTATACAGACACATTAGGTAATGTAATTACCACAACATCAAGAGCAACACGAAGGGCTTTAGAAAAACAATTAGACCAAGCAATTGAAAGACAAACTATAATTAATAGTAAGGTAGATATATTAAATGAACAGTTATTTGAATATGAAACTGAAATAGTAGAAATAAAAACAAGTGATTCAGTATCAGGAGAATTAGGCCCCTTAAAATATTTGTCAGGTTTAACAGATATCCCAATGGATAGAATAATTAATTATTTACTATTAACTATTATTTTTGTATTTGATCCATTAGCTATTGCATTAGTAGTAGCAGCAAATTTTGCTTTTGAACAAATAAGACCTAAAACTAAAGAAAACCTTTATGGTGAAATTGTAGAGGTTAAAGAAGATTTATTATTTGAAGATGCTGTAGCATCCCCTATATCTGATACGGAAGATTATTTTGAAGATGATGATGAATTAAAGCTTAAAGAAGATTGGGTTGAAGGGGGTTACATGGAGGATGAAGCTAGTATTTCTCAACAAGCAAAGTATACTGATTGGGAAGATGAAGTTAAAGAAGATTCAATTGATAAAGAAAAATTAAAAGAATATCAAGAAAAATATCCTAACATTGTTAATGTTATTGAAGATTTTAATAATGATGGGGTTATAGATGAAAAAGATAAAAAAATATATGATAAAATAAATAAGAAAGATGATGATGATTTAATCATTAAGTATTAATTTAGTTTGGTTATACCAAACTCTTATCGTATATTGGTTGCAAATAAAAAGTTATAAATGAAAATCAAAGTAAGTCACGAAACACCAATGTGTTTATTAGAAGATAGTCTTAAATTTAATGATTATGACTATTGTCTCCCCCATTTATTAGATGAAGAACCTAAGTATCTAGAATTTTTCCATAAAGCTAAAGCTAATGGGCGTTATATTATTATGGATAATTCACTTCATGAATTAGGTGAAGCTTATAACCACGAACGTCTTATCCACTGGATTAATGAAATTAAACCAAATGAATTTATAGTACCAGACGTTTGGGAAAATGCTGAAGAATCAATTCAAAATGCTTCAATATGGAATTTATATGATTTTCCTGAGGGGGTAGAAAAAGTTGCAGTAGTCCAAGCAAAAACACTACATGAAGCTGCTAAATGCGCCACTGCATATAAAGATTTAGGTTATGGTAAAATAGCATTTTCTTATGGTGCTTCTTATTATAATGATATTTGTACCCACCCCAATAAAGATTTAGGTAAAGCATTAGGTAGATTATTTGTTGTATCAACACTACTTAAAACTGGTGAATTAAAACAAGATGATAGAATACATTTATTAGGTTGTGCTGTCCCCCAAGAATTTGGATGGTATAAAGATATAAATTGTATTGAATCTATAGATACATCAAATCCAGTAATGGCAACTTTAGAAGATGTGCAATATAAAAAAAGTGGATTAGATAAAAAACCAAAAGCAAATATGAATGATTATTTTTATATGTTAGATGACCAAGTAGATTTTGATCTTTTATCTTACAATTTAAAGATGTTTAAAATGATAAATAATTTATGAAAGCAACATACTCAAATAAAGATACTTTTATAATTCCAATTAAAGTAGGGGATACAATATTAACTGGCAGGTTTAGAAATAAACCAGTTAAAGTAAAGGAAATTGGTATTGATGAATTAGGTCAGCCAACAGTAAACGGAACCCCTATGTTAAAATTTAGATTACCAAAAATAATGTAATGTTAAAAAAACAAGCAATACGTAAACAAAAAATATTCTTAAATAAATCTCAAGAACCTATTTCTGAAAAAGATGAAGTAATTTTACTTAGTGAAAATTGGAGCGAGAATGAAGAATTTTTATTTAGAAAACTCTTAAAACAGGGGGGGAGTGCTAATATTCAAGGTACTCATTTTAGGGTGGTTGTTTTAGATAAAATGCTTAAATTAAGAGATATGTAATAGCGTTTGCCTATACGCTTAAAATACCTGGCAAATTTAAATAAAATAAAATGACACAATTAGAAATTAATTTTAAAGACGCACAACGTCCAAAACACGCAATAGTATCACTTTCAGGTGGTAT